>ENA-OQDT01000654-OQDT01000654.1-human-gut-metagenome-genome-assembly--contig:-NODE-654-length-22412-cov-3.908818_pt1 | contig 22412 bp, 19 predicted proteins | sample MGYA00242786_ERZ504617 | MGnify/ENA primary metagenome ERZ504617 (study PRJEB26092, sample SAMD00036337) | human gut metagenome | host: Homo sapiens | study: EMG produced TPA metagenomics assembly of...
TTCTGCGGGGACGACATCCACATCCTCCGGGCGAACGACCGCGTCTATCGGTTCATTTTTTTGGAAGCCCTGATCAAGGCACTGGGAACGATAGGCAGAAACTCGCGAGATAATCCGCCCGCATCACGCCGTCGAGGATATTGCTCTCGCCAATAAAATCCGCCACAAAGGCGTTCTTCGGCTCGTTATAGATATCCTCCGGCGTGCCGATCTGCTGGATCACGCCGCTGTCCATCACCACCACCGTGTCGGACATGGAGAGCGCCTCCTCCTGATCGTGGGTCACATAGATGAAGGTGATGCCCATGCGCTGCTGAATATTTTTCAGCTCCACCTGCATATCCTTGCGCAGCTTGAGGTCGAGCGCGCCGAGCGGCTCATCCAAAAGCAGCACGCGCGGCTCGTTGGCAAGCGCACGCGCAATGGCGACGCGCTGCTGCTGCCCGCCGGATAGGGAGGCGATCTTGCGCCGTTTGAAGCCCTTCAGGTTGACAAGCGCCAGCATCTCATTGACCTTATCGCGGATTTTTTTCTCCGGCCATTTTTTCACCCGCAGGCCAAAGGCAATATTTTCGTATACATCCAGATGCGGAAAAAGCGCATAACGCTGAAAAATGGTGTTGACCTGCCTCTTATGAGGCGGCACACCATTAATTTTTTTTCCGTCAAAAATGACCGTACCCTCATCCGGCTCCAAAAAGCCGCCGATGATCCGCAGCGTGGTCGTTTTTCCACAGCCGGATGGGCCCAGCAGCGTGATAAACTCCTTGTCGCGAATATAAAGATTCAGGTTTTTCAAAATCGGCTCGCCGTCAAAGGATACGGAGATATTTTTTTAAAATCGATAATCACATTATTTTCCAATTATGCAGCCCCTTTCCGCCCCTACAGCCTATGATAGGAATCGTAACAAATATAGTGCGAAAACCTGCAATTGTCAACATTTTTTTTACTGAAACTGCAAGAAAGTGCAGATGAACGAAAATGGGGCTATCAAAAGCTCTCGATTTCTTTAATTTCCTCCCTTTTCCTATTCTTTGCTCCTAAAATATAAAAAGCTGGATTTCCACTTCCTTTTTTGCAGATCAGGCGGTGAAAATCATCTGATCTCTCTACGGTGAGAAAAGGAATCTTTATCATCTTTTAACTATGAATGACAAATCACTTTCACCATCTTAACACTGTGCATGCTAGCATGAATACAAAGGGGCTGGCAGGCTATGCTCTCCCCTGAATATTTTGTTCCACTTAGGAAAGGATGGTTATCCGCTATGGCAGGAATCATTCGGTCACTGCAAACCCTCGAATTGCGTTTGGATGAACGCTTGGATCGATTTATCTCGCGCTACCCACATATGGCCTATCCGATTACTTTTTTTTGGCATGCCCGTGCTGGTTCTCACTGCCGTGATTTTTTTTTGACTTCAGCAGTCATGCTCCCAGTCGCCCTGATTTTCGGCTGGCTATGAGCCGATCTTAATGGAATCTTAATCTTATGCCGCGCAATGCTAATGCCGTTTTAAAGTGGCATTCATTATACTTCAACTTAGGAAAAGAAAAGGAGGTCACGGCCCTATGCAAATCATCATAGCCGTCATTGGGCTGACAGCAATGGCGCTTCTCGCCTATTACTTCTGGATTCTCATGAAGGGAGATGAGCAGCAATGAGCGCTATTTTGCAATATGGATTATACCTAGCGATCCTTGTAATTTTGGCAATCCCGCTCGGAGCATACATAAAGAAAGTGATGGATGGGGAAAAAACATTCCTCTCCCGCATCCTGACGCCCTGTGAAAATGCGGTTTACAAGGTAATGCGAATCAAAAAGGAGGAGGAGATGAGCTGGAAAAAGTATGCCGTCTCCGTCCTCATCTTTTCAGGCATCGGGCTGATCTTTTTATTTCTGCTTCAGCTACTGCAAGGCGTTCTACCCGGTAATCCGCAAAATTTGCCGGGCGTAAAATGGGATTTATCCTTTAACACAGCCGTCAGCTTCGTTACCAACACCAATTGGCAGGCCTATAGCGGAGAATCCACTTTAAGCTATCTGTCGCAAGCGCTAGGCCTTACCGTACAAAACTTTGTTTCCGCTGCAACTGGCATCGCCGTACTCTTTGCGATGATACGCGGTTTTATCAAAGTGAAATCCACAGGCCTTGGCAGCTTTTGGGTAGATATGACGCGGATCATCATTCACATTTTGATCCCCCTGAATCTCGTCATTGCGCTGGGCCTGGTTGGCGGCGGCGTCATCCAGAACCTGAAGCCTGCGGAAACTGTTTCCCTTGTGGAGCCGATCGCCGTCAGCGCGGAGGGCGAGGTCATTGAGAACGCCGTAATTGATCAAGAAAAGAATACGGTTACCGTGGACGGAAAAATCATCCCAGATGCGGAAATCGTAACAGATCAGTTTGTCCCCATGGGCCCGGCGGCAAGCCAAATCGCCATCAAACAATCCGGCACAAACGGAGGCGGCTTCATGGGAGTCAACTCCGCCCATCCGCTGGAGAACCCCAGCGCTTTTACCAATCTCCTTGAAATGATTTCTCTGCTGCTAATCCCCGCTGCGCTGTGTTTCACCTTTGGACGCAGCGTAAAGAACAAGAAGCAGGGCGTGGCAATCTTTCTGGCCATGTTTATCTGCCTGGTGATCGCGCTGGGCTGCGTCGCGGCCAGCGAACAGATCGCAACCCCGCAGCTTGCGCAGGACGGTGTGAATATGACCACCGTGGATCAGGCTGGCGGCAACATGGAGGGCAAGGAATCCCGCTTCGGCATTGCTACCTCCGCCACATGGGCCACGTTCACAACGGCGGCCTCCAACGGCTCCGTCAACTCCATGCACGACAGCTACACGCCTCTGGGCGGCATGGTGCCAATGCTGCTGATGCAGCTCGGTGAAGTGATCTTCGGCGGTACGGGCTGCGGCCTGTATGGGATGCTGGCCTTTGCAATCCTCACTGTGTTCATTGCAGGGCTCATGGTCGGGCGCACCCCTGAATTCTTGGGCAAAAAAATTGAGCCCTACGAGATGAAATGGGCCGTTCTCGTATGCCTGGCCACTCCCATTGCGATTCTCGTCGGCAGCGGTATCGCAGCGGTAGTCCCAAGCGTTGCGGACAGTTTGAACAATCCAGGTGCGCATGGCTTCTCCGAACTTCTGTATGCTTACTCCTCAGCGGGCGGCAATAACGGTTCAGCATTTGCAGGCTTCAATGCCAACACCGTTTTCCTGAACCTAACGCTTGGCTTTGTCATGCTGTTTGTGCGCTTCCTGCCGGTCATCGGCACGCTTGCCATCGCGGGCAGCCTTGCCGGCAAGAAGCGTATCGCCACAACGGCGGGCACTCTTTCCACGACCAACGCTCTGTTTGTTTTCCTGCTGATCTTCATCGTTTTGCTGGTTGGCGCGCTAAGCTTCTTCCCCGCGCTCGCACTCGGGCCGATTGCTGAATTCTTCAGCAGCATTGCATAAGGAGGTGTTTTTATGGCTACAAAAGCAAGAAGCGCCTTCCGCGACAAAAAGATCGTCGCACGGGCGCTCAAGGATTCCATTCTCAAGCTGAACCCCAAAACACAGGTGAAAAACCCTGTGATGCTGCTCGTCTTTCTCTCTGCCATTTTAACCACCGGACTGTGGATCGTATCCTTGTTCGGGATCAAGGACGCTCCCTCCGGATACACGCTCGCCATCGCAGTGATCCTCTGGTTTACCGTGCTGTTTGCAAACTTCGCAGAGGCCATTGCGGAGGGACGCGGCAAAGCGCAGGCGGACGCCCTGCGCGCTGCAAAAAAGGATGTTGACGCGCATAAAATCCCCTGCGCAGCTCAAAAGGACGAGATCACCGTTGTCTCTTCCGTTTCTTTGAAAAAGGGCGACATCGTCATCGTGAAGGCCGGCGAGCAGATCCCTGCGGACGGCGAAGTAATCGAAGGCGCCGCTTCCGTAGATGAGAGCGCCATCACCGGCGAGTCCGCGCCTGTTATCCGCGAAAGCGGCGGCGACCGCAGCGCAGTCACTGGCGGCACAACGGTTCTGTCGGATTGGATCGTCGTGGAGGTTACAAGCGAAGCGGGCGAAAGCTTCCTCGATCAGATGATCGCCATGGTGGAAGGCGCGGCGCGCAAGAAACGCCGAATGAGATCGCGCTGCAAATCTTCCTCGTGGCACTCTCCATCATCTTTATTCTGGTCACGGTCTCTCTGTATACCTACTCCATCTTCTCCGCCAAGCAGGCCGGGATCGCAAACCCGACCTCCGTCACCACTCTGGTGGCCTTGCTCGTATGTCTTGCCCCCACCACGATCGGCGCGCTGCTCTCCGCAATCGGCATTGCGGGCATGAGCAGGCTCAACCAGGCAAACGTGCTGGCCATGAGCGGCCGCGCGATCGAGGCGGCAGGCGACGTAGATATCCTGATGCTCGATAAAACCGGTACGATCACACTTGGCAACCGTCAGGCACACGCCTTCATCCCGGTGGACGGCGCAACGCCGGAGGAGCTGGCCGACGCGGCCCAGCTCTCCTCTCTGGCGGATGAAACGCCGGAGGGGCGCAGCGTGGTGATTCTTGCAAAGGAAAAATTCGGTATCCGCGCAAGAACGCTGGAGGATAAAAACATGCGCTTTATCCCCTTTAGCGCGAAAACCCGCATGAGCGGCGTGGATTATGACGGCGTTGAGATCCGTAAGGGTGCGGCAGACTCGATGCGCGATTATGTCCTTCAGAATGGCGGCGCCTATAGCACAGAATGCGATGGAACGGTCAAATCCATTTCCAATCAGGGCGGAACGCCTCTAGTCGTAGCAAAAAACCATAAAATCCTCGGCGTGATTTACCTCAAAGATATTATCAAAAGAGGCGTAAAGGAAAAATTCGCCGATCTGCGCAAGATGGGTATAAAGACGATCATGATTACGGGCGATAACCCCTTGACCGCAGCGGCCATCGCTGCCGAAGCCGGCGTAGATGACTTTCTTGCAGAGGCTACCCCGGAGGGTAAGCTGAAGATGATCCGTGACTTCCAGAGCAAGGGCCACCTTGTGGCAATGACCGGCGACGGCACCAACGACGCCCCCGCCCTTGCGCAGGCAGACGTTGCGGTGGCGATGAACAGCGGCACGCAGGCAGCTAAGGAGGCCGGCAATATGGTTGACCTCGATTCCTCCCCGACGAAGCTGATTGATATCGTCCGCATTGGCAAGCAGCTTCTGATGACGCGCGGCAGCCTCACCACTTTCTCTATTGCCAACGATGTGGCAAAATATTTCGCCATTATCCCCGCCCTGTTCATGGGGCTGTATCCCGGCCTGTCTGCGCTGAATATCATGGGGCTTCAATCCCCGCTCAGTGCGGTTCTGTCGGCGATTATCTACAACGCGCTGATTATTATCGCATTGATCCCGTTGGCGCTCAAGGGGGTGAAATACCGTGAGGTATCCGCAGGCAAACTTCTTTCCAGGAACCTGCTGATCTACGGCCTGGGCGGGCTGATCGCTCCGTTCATCTTTATCAAGCTGATTGATATGATCCTCGTCCTGTTCGGCCTTGCATAAGGCCAAACAGGACTGCCATGATAAACTGGAGGTAAGTCTTTCATGAAAACACTCAAATCAATTTTGCCGCGGGCAGCTCTCATCTTTCTAATTTTCACAATCCTCTGCGGCGTGCTTTACACCGGCGTTGTAACCGGGATTGCACAGCTGATCTTCCCTGAGCAGGCAAACGGCAGCATCATCGAAGTGGATGGCAAAAAATACGGCTCCGCGCTGCTCGGCCAGCAATACACAGATGAAACGCACATGTGGGGGCGTGTTATGAACATTGACGTCTCCACCTACAAGGATAAAGATGGCAAAATGCTGATGTACGCAACCCCTTCTAACCTCACGCCTGCCAGCGAAGAGTATGCCCAGGCCATTGCAGAGCGGGTAGAAAAAATCCGTGCTGCTCATCCGGAAAAAGGCGATGAACCCATCCCGGTTGACCTTGTTACCTGCTCCGGCAGCGGCCTGGACCCGCACATCTCCCCTGCCGCCGCTGAATACCAGGTGCCACGCCTTGCGAAAGCAAACGGCATGACGGAGGACGAGGTGCATGCGATTGTGGAAAAATGCACAAAGGGCAGGTTTCTCGGTGTGCTCGGAGAAAAAACCGTCAACGTCCTAGAGGTCAACTTACGGCTGGACGGCATCTTGAAATAATGCGATCTTAAGGCCTATTGGGATAGCCTGTCTGGATTCCCTTATTTCCAGCAGGCTATTTCCTATCGTATGGAATGGAGAGGGCAAGCATGCAAAAAAAACGTATCGCATGGCAACGAGATATTTACTTTGGTGAAAAAATTCCTTGTGTCAACCGGGCCGCGGAGCTGGTACGCCTGCTTTATGCGGTAAGCGCTGAAGTTTCCATGAACCCACAGCTCTATGCCACGCGCGACAAAGTTCTCTGGGCCTATTTTGAACACAGCTGTTTTGAAGCAGAGGCCTTCTTAGAAGAATACGGCGTGGTTATGGCCCTTATTTCCCAGGGAAGTCCGATTTCCATCTATGGAAATGTACACGGCCTAGAGGGAGGCAGGCTCTCTGCCCGCTTTTCCGGAGAGAACCTGCAATTATGCAAGCAGGATGTTTCTGCGCGTGATTTCGATCTGATTTCCGATTTATGCGCCAAAATTACCTTTCCAGACGAAACACAGGCGGTAACGTTTGGCCAAATCCTTCAGCACATGGATTACCGCAAGGCTTACCTGCCCATAGCTCGCACACAGCTGACGGAGCAGCTCTTTGCCGATGCGCCACAGTACAGCGCAGACACCCATTACCGCTACCTTCCCTTTAATGAGGAGGGCGGGAGTTATCTTGATGCGCTTCCAATTCCTCTGCAAAAGGAATTGTGGCTGCTCTTCCTTGTGGAGGGGGTTAGTCCTCTTGAATTTGAAGATGCCTTCAACGCGTTGCAAGAGGGGCGCGTCTCTGCCTTTTCGTGGGAATTATCTCTGCGGCTGGCGCTGAGCCAGGCAAAAATTTCGATTCAATATGAAAACGGCGGATTCCATGTGATAGATCAGAACGGCGCAAGGCTTCTCTATCGCTACGACAGCAGCAACGCTGCGGAGCGGCTCTTTCTCAAGCTCCTCTTCCCGAGTGAGCCGCCCCGGGAAGCAGCACATTGAGCAACCTACTGTTCGCCGCGGCGCATAGAAATCAAGTTGGTTTTCGGAACAGCATGCTAAAACGACATTCCGTAGCCGTGGCGCTCTGCACATAGTAATCAACCCACTTTTATGGTAAAATAGCTTCAAACAAAGTTTGAAGCATTGGAAAAATGCCTGTCGGCGCGAAACGCCTCCTGCCGCAGAGCGGCAACGCCATTTTTCGCTAAGGTTATCCTATTGCGTATATGGTAAAATAGCTTCAAACAAAGTTTGAAGCATTGGAAAAATGGTTGTCGGCGCGAAACGCCTCCTGCCGCAGAGCGGCAACGCCATTTTTCGCTGAGGTTAGCCTATTGCGTATGGTAGAATAGACGCAAACCATCTTAAAAGCATCTATGCAAGAGGTAAAACAATGGATGAAATACGAGCCAATCCGGATGAGATTCTGCACCGGATCAAAAAGGAATCCAACATTGAAAGCCGCGGGCATCTAAAAATTTTTTTCGGTTATGCCGCCGGCGTCGGCAAAACCTACGCGATGCTCAAAGCTGCCCACGCGGCAAAACGCCGGGGATTGGATATCGTCGTCGGCTATGTGGAGCCGCACACCCGCCCGCAGACGCTGGCTCTACTGGACGGCCTAGAGCAGCTGCCTACGCTCACGGTCAGCCATAAGGGCATCTCCCTGCATGAATTCGATCTGGATGGCGCGATCAAACGCGCACCGCAGCTCATCCTGGTTGACGAGCTTGCCCACACCAACGCCGAGGGCTGCCGCCACAGCAAGCGCTATCAGGATGTGGAGGAGCTGCTGCGGGCCGGCATCGACGTATATACAACGGTAAACGTTCAACACATCGAGAGTTTAAACGATATGGTCGCCTCCATTACAGGCGTAACCGTGCGAGAGCGTGTGCCAGACCATTTATTTGACGATGCGGATCAGGTAGAACTGGTGGATATTGAGCCGGAGGAGCTGATCGACCGCCTTCATGCCGGGCAGATCTATCAGGAAGCGCAGGCACATCGGGCGCTAGAGCATTTTTTTAGCATTGAAAACCTGACGGCACTGCGTGAGATCGCCCTGCGACGCTGCGCGGATCGGATCAACAAAATGTCAGAGAAAGTGAAATCCGCCCGCGGCAGCGGCTATTTCACCGATGAGCACATCCTGATCTGCCTATCCTCCTCCCCTACCAATGCAAAAATCATTCGCACGGCGGCCCGCATGGCGGACGCGTTCAAGGGCAGCTTAACCGCGCTGTTCGTAGAAACGCCGGAGTTTGCCTCCATGAGCGAGGCAAACAAGCAGCAGCTGCGCAGCAATATCCGCCTTGCGCAGCAGATGGGGGCGGCCATTGAAACGGTATATGGGGATGATATCGCCTTCCAGATCGCGGAATTTGCAGCGGCTCTCGGGCGTTTCCAAAATGTGATGGGGCGCGCGAGCGTCAGGCGAAAATTTTTTGGCAAGCCGTCCCTGACGGAGCGGCTGACCAACGCCGCGCCCAATCTGGATATCTATATCATCCCGGATAAAGCCACGACCGCATACCGCCGCCCCAAGCGTACGCAGGCGAAGCCGCTGCATTTTTCTTGGGCTGATCTGCTGAAAACCCTTCTGATCCTGGCGGCCTGTACGGCTATCGGCTACCTGTTCGAGCTGCTTGGCTTCAGCGAGGCAAATATCATTATGATCTATATCCTGGGCGTGCTGATCACCGCCGTGGCCACCACGGGACGGGTTTACTCCCTTTGCCTCTTCATTGGCGAGCGTCCTTGTTTTTCAACTTTTTTCTTTACCGCACCGCGCTTTTACCTTCAACGCCTATGACAGCGGGTATCCCGTTACCTTCTTCATCATGTTTGTCGCCGCGTTTCTCACAAGCTCGCTCGCCACAAAGATCAAGCGGCACGCGCGACAATCGGCGGAAACCGCCTTCCGTACCAAAATCCTCTTTGACACCAATCAGCTCATGCAAAAGGGCAATGGAAAGGAAGAAATTGTCTCCATCACGGCAAATCAGCTCGTAAAGCTCCTGAAAAAGGATATTATTTTTTATCTAGCGGAAAACGGCAAGCTTTTGCCGCCCGCTCTCTTTCCCGCGAATGCGGGCGCTACAACGGAGGATTACATCCTGCCCAACGAGCAAGCGGTCGCCGCCTGGGTGCACAAAAACAACAAGCGCGCAGGAGCCACAACAGATACGCTGGGCAGCGCAAAATGCCTTTACCTTGCTGTGCGGGTGAGCGATATGGTATATGGCGTGGTCGGCATCGGCCTGGCCGGCGAGGCGCCTCTCGACTCCTTTGAAAACAGCATTGTCCTGTCCATCCTCGGGGAATGCGCACTCGCACTTGAAAATGAACGCGCCATACGGGAACGGGAGGAGTCCGCTGTTCTTGCAAAAAACGAGCAACTGCGCGCCAATCTCCTGCGCTCCATCTCCCACGATCTGCGCACGCCGCTGACCTCCATTTCCGGCAACGCCGGGGTTCTGATGGCAAACGGAGAAGGCCTGGGGACGGAAAAATGCAAACAGCTCTATACCGCGATCTACGACGATTCCCTTTGGCTCATTAACCTTGTGGAAAACCTGCTCTCCGTCACCCGGATTGAAGACGGTACAATGCAGCTGAAATTGACGGCGGAGCTGGTGGATGAGGCCGTTGCGGAAGCAGTGCGCCACATCAGCCGGCAAAGCGCGGAGCACCACATCATTATAAGGCAGCAGGAGGACTTTTTGCTGGCCAAAATGGATGCACGGCTCATTGTGCAGGTTATCATCAATATTGTGGACAATGCCGTCAAATACACGCCAAAGGGTTCAACCATCACAATTACCACCAGAAAAGAGGGCAAGTGGGCCGCTGTTGAAATCGCGGATGACGGCCCAGGCATCCCGGACGACGCAAAGCCCCGAATCTTCGATATGTTCTATACGGCGGGCGCACATTCCGCCGACAGCCGCCGGAGCCTTGGGTTAGGGCTTGCCCTATGCAAATCCATTATCAACGCACACGGCGGAGAAATTTCGGTTGCAGACAATCAGCCATCCGGTACTATTTTCCGCTTTACACTACCTGCCGAGGAGGTCACGCTTCATGCATAAACCATTGATTTTAGTTGTGGAAGACGACACCGCTGTGCGAAACCTGATTACCACAACGCTCGAAACACATGATTACCGATTCCACATCGCGCCCACCGGTCAGGCCGCGATTGTGGAGGCTTCTTCCCACAACCCTGATATCGTTTTGCTTGATTTGGGCCTGCCGGATTTGGACGGCATTGAGGTAATCCATAAAATCCGGACGTGGTCGAATATGCCGATCATCGTTATCAGCGCTAGAAGTGAAGATACAGATAAGATCGACGCGCTGGACGCTGGGGCGGATGATTACCTGACCAAACCATTTTCCGTAGAAGAACTGCTCGCCCGCCTGCGCGTGACGCTGCGGCGCCTGAGCTTTATGCAGAGCCGTTCCGGTGCAGAGCCTTCTGTGTTTCTCAATGGCGGCCTAAAAATCGATTATGCGGCTGGCTGTGTCTATTTGGAGGGCCGTGAACTACACCTAACCCCGATTGAATATAAGCTTTTATGTCTGCTCTCCAAAAACGTGGGCAAGGTGTTGACACATACTTTTATCACAAAGGAAATCTGGGGCAGCTCGTGGGACAATGACGTTGCCTCACTGCGCGTTTTCATGGCAACGCTGCGCAAAAAAATCGAAAGCGACCCTTCCTCCCCACAGTACATCCAAACGCATATCGGCGTTGGATACCGGATGCTAAAGGCGGAGCGGGAGCAGGAAACAGATAGCTGACTCCATTCGGCCATTGATAGCCGCACGAGGGGCTGCTGCAAACAACTTGGTAGTTTGCAGCAGCCCCTCGTTTTATAACCCATGGTCAAATGATTTCTATTGCGAGGCGCGGCGGAGTGCTATTTCCTTTCCTCTCGCTCACGGATGACGAAGCGCGTCGGCGTGCCCTCCAGGCCAAATACTTCGCGGATCTGGTTGTCAAGATACCGCTGGTAGCTATAGTGGAACAGATCCTTGCGATTGACAAAGCAGACGAAGGTTGGCGGGCGAGTGGAAGCTTGCGTCATATAATAAATTTTCAGCCGCCTGCCCTTATCCGTAGGCGGCTGCACCCTGGCCGTGGCGGCGGCAAGCACGTCGTTGAGCTTGCCGGTTGAAATACGCATGGCGTTCTGCCCATCCACATAGCAGATCAGCTCAAACAGCCGATCAATCCTCTGCCCCGTTTTAGCGGAAATAAAGATGATCGGCGCATAAGACATAAAGGAAAAATCCTGCATCAGCTTCTTGCGGAAGGTGTCCATTGTGCGGCCATCTTTCTCAACCGCATCCCATTTATTCACTGCGATAATGCATGCTTTTCCCTGCTCATGCGCAATGCCGGCGACCTTGGAATCCTGCTCCGTGAAGCCCTCCTGCGCATCGATCATGATCACGCACACGCTCGCGCGCTCCACCGCCATGCGCGCACGCAGGACGCTGTATTTTTCAATCGTATCATCTACGCGGCTTTTGCGCCTGAGGCCAGCCGTATCAATAAAAACGAACTTACCATGGCTGTTTTCGATCAGCGTATCCGTTGCATCGCGCGTGGTGCCTGCGATATTGGATACGATCACGCGCTCTTCTCCCGCAATGGCGTTGACAAGCGAGGATTTCCCCACATTTGGCTTGCCGATCACAGCCACCTTGATCGCGTCGTCTTCCTCCTCCTCTTCCCGTTCGGACGGGAGATGGGCAAGCACGGCATCCAGCAAATCGCCCGTGCCATGGCCATGCGCGGCGGAAACAGCGATTGGGTCGCCCAACCCCAAGTTATAAAACTCATAAAAATCAAGCGGCGGCGCGCCGATGGAATCGCATTTGTTCACGCAGAGCACCACCGGTTTGCCGCTTTTTTGCAGCATGGCGGCAACCTCCGCATCCGTCGCCACAACGCCGGAGCGCAAATCTGTGACCAACACGATCACATCCGCGCTCTCAATCGCCAACTGCGCCTGCCTGCGCATTTGGGAGAGAATCACATCATCTGCGCGCGGTTCAATGCCGCCCGTGTCGACGAGCAACAAGTTGTGACCAAGCCACTCACAGTCGCCATAAATCCGGTCACGTGTTACGCCCGGCGTATCGTCAACAATGGAGAGCCGCTTGCCCACCAGCTTATTAAATAGGGTGGATTTCCCAACATTCGGCCTCCCCACAATCGCAACAACAGGTTTCGCCATATCATCAATCCTTTCTGATTGGGCCGGTTCCGGCGCTTATGCTTGGAGGCCCAGCAGAGCGTCCAACAGCTCTCCGCCATCGTTCGGCACGGGCGTAACCGGCACGCCCAGCTCCTTTTCCGCATCCGCAGGCGATAAGTCATCCAAAAACAGGTCGCCCTCCCGGCGCAGCATCACAGCGGGAATCAACAGCTTCTCCCCAAGTGGTTTCCCCTTTAGCTGGGCAATCAAATCCTGCCCGGTGAGCAAACCCGCCACCGTGATCGATTCCCCAAAGAAATCATTGCGCACTGCATACACCTGCGCAATGAGCGCTGGGCATTGCTCCTGCGCAGCAGCCACCAGCTCCGCAAGCAGCGGAAAAGCCGCTTGCCCCGTTGCAAGCGCTACCCGGCGCGGCTGCTTAGGGAAATCGTCAGGCTCCATCCTGCGCAGCGCAGCATAAAATTCATCTTTTAAAAGCGCCCAAAGGCCGACGCCGTTTTCCAGCTGTGCAAACTCTTCATAGGCCTCAGGTGATGGGATTTCCCGCCCGGCCTTGAGGTAAAACTCATCCGCCGCAAAGGCGAGGCGTGTCCCCTTAAAATAGAGAAAATGCGCGGCAAAATCATCAATGATATCCACAACCGCCGCGGCGCCTTCTCGCGTATACGGCGCGAGTTCTGCTAAGCCCTCGCGGTATTTCGTCATGCCCAGAGGCACGGCGGCAATGCTCTGCACCGCCGGATATAGCTTGCCCAGCTCTGTCAAGCTATATAAAAGCTCGTCCCCATCGTTTAACCCAGGGCATAGCACAAGCTGGGTATTCATCTTGATCCCCGCATCCGCGAACCGCTTTATGATTTGAAGTGACTCCCCGGCACGCGGGTTTTTCATCATTTTGACACGGAGATCCGGGTTCATGGTGTGCACCGAGATATTGACAGGGCTGATATGCATCTGGATGATGCGTTCCACTTCCCGTTCAGAGAGGTTGGTCAGCGTTACATAATTGCCAAAGAGGAAGGAAAGGCGCGAATCATCATCCTTAAAATAAAGGCTTTCCCGCATCCCTTTGGGGAGCTGATCGATAAAGCAGAACACGCACTTATTCGCACAGTGGCGCTGCCTGTCCATCAGATAGGTGTCAAAGGTGAGGCCCAAATCCTCATATTCATCCTTTTTGATCCTGATCTCCCGGTATTTTCCCCCCGTGCTGCGCAGCGTGAGGGTCAGCCTTCGCTCGGTGGCATAAAATTGATAATCGAGGATATCGACAATCTCATGGCCGTTGATCTGCATTAACATCTCACCAGCCCGCACGCCATGGCGAAAACAGATGGATTTCGGCTTCACAGCAGCTATCGTCACGGCCATCTGCCGCACCCCCTTAAGCTCATAAACATAAAAAACGCAAATGATAGGCAAAAAAGAAAAAAGCAGAGAAGGAAAACCCCTCCTCTACCTTTCTTCCCGTGTGGCGTGCAAACTCGCTTCAAAGGGCCCTTAAGCGTCCTTCTTTACGATTTCCTTGCCTTTGTAGAAGCCGCAGCTCTGGCAAATCCGGTGCGGCCGCTTATACTCACCGCAGTTCGGGCACTTCACGAGCTCCGGAGCATCCATCTTCCAGACGTTGGAGCGGCGCTTATCCCTTCTTGCCTTGGAAACTCTTCTCTTTGGTACCGCCATGTCAGCACCTCCTTAAGCTTGCTGTAAAGAACATGTTCTGATTATTGATCCAAAAGCTGACGCAAAGCCTCCAAACGTGGATCGATCGGCTTTTTGCAGCTGCAGGAGCCGTCATTGAGATTCTTGCCGCATATCGGGCAAAGGCCCTTGCAATCCTCCCTGCACAAAAACTTCGCCGGCAGGGCGAGTAAAAGATCCTCCCGCACTAAGGCGGTCAAATCCAGGCGCATGCCTTCTACGACAATGAATTCGCCAGTATCCTCTTCATCAAGATGCGTCACCAGCACATGCTCCAGAGGCACCAGCATGTCCCGCCGGGTTTCCGCCGCACAGCGGTCGCACGGCGCGCTGAACACAAAAGCTGCGCGCGCATGCAGCGAAACAATACCTGCACGGTTGCGAACCTCGCCTTTTACCTTGACGGGAGATACGAAGGGGCGCACGCCATTCAGCTCTTCACCTGAAAAATCAAAGGATTGATCAATCAGCAGCCTTTCGCCTTCATTTTCAAACAGGTTTTCGAGTTCAATTAACATACTCCACCTCAAATATAGCGCACGAATAATTATATCCCGCTGTAAATCGTTTGTCAAGACCTGATTCGGGCAAAATCAGGGGAAAAACAGGGCTTTTTCGCGCTTTTTCAAAGCATCAGGAAACATGGTGCAACGGCCAACCGGGTAGCAAGGCCACAGGGTTCGGCTAACTGACGCCAGCCGGACCTAAGAACGTAGACAGCATGTATCTAGAGCCCTTTCGCGGCATTGTTTTTCCTTGTTCACGGGCGCTGCCCTCCAATGATTCTGAAAACCGCCGCCGGTCAGAACGGCCGGCGGCGGACTCAATTTATCCAACAGCATTCAAAGCAACCAGTAACCGCCTGCTCCCATGAGCAGTGCGCATTCCTTTATTCCGTGTAATCACGGTAGGCCTCGTTTAGTCACCGGCTCCACTTCATCATCAATATTATACCTTCTGACAAACATCAAAGATACGCTTCGGCAGATCCGACTCATCAGTGGAGATTGTAAAGACAAATTCTACTTCCGTCAGGTCTGAAAGTTTTTTCACCTTCTCCATAAAGTCGGCCAGCGCCTCATAATCACGCCCGCAGATGCGGAACGTCGCGTCGATCATAATATGGGTGATATCATGATCGCCCGCACAAATACCACTCAAAAAGCCATAGAACGCATCGAAGCCTTCTACGCCGAAGTAATCCGTTGCAACAAGCCGCGCACGGTAGTTGACATCATAAGTGAGCTTGGTTTCCTTCTCTACGCAGACCACATTGCCCTTGGAGCTCTCGACGGCCTCATTGACCATCTGGATGAGATGCTTTGTCTTTCCGGAACCCTTATGCCCAATAATCAGAGATATCATTATAATCTCCTCCTGTGTATTTAATGTCCGCCAATGGCGGCAATCAACGAAATATCAGTGGCTTTTCAGGCGTGCCTCCAACTCGGCGCGCTGCGCCTCATAGCCGGGCTTGCCCAGAAGGGCGAACATATTCTTTTTATAGCTTTCCACACCTGGCTGATCGAAGGGGTTAACGCCGAGCAGATAGCCAGAAACAGCGCAAGCCTTCTCTAGGAAATAAATCAGATAGCCGAGCGTATGCTCGCTCATATCCTCTGCTTCCAAAACAAGGTTCGGTACGCCGCCGTCCGTATGGGCGAGGATCGTGCCTTCAAAAGCCTTGCTGTTGACAAAATCCATCGTTTTGCCCGCGAGGAAGTTTAATCCGTCCACATTCTCCGCATCCTCTGCAATCACGAGCTCAGCGCGCGGTTTCTGAAAACGGACCACCGTTTCAAACAGCTCGCGCTCCCCTTGCTGGATATACTGGCCGAGCGAATGCAGATCGGTTGAGAAGATCGCGGAGGCCGGGAAAATCCCCTTGCCCTCCTTACCCTCGCTCTCGCCAAACAGCTGCTTAAACCACTCGTTCATCATTTGATAGGCCGGCTCGTAGCTGACCATCATCTCAATCTTTTTGCCCTGGCGATAAAGCAGGTTGCGCCATGCGGCATAGCGGTAGCAGTCGTTTTTCATCAGATCAGGTTCCATCAAAGCTTTTTGGGCATCCTGCGCGCCTGCCATAAGCGCTTCGATATCCGTGCCGCTGACCGCAATCGGCAATAATCCCACAGCCGTGAGCACAGAATAGCGACCGCCCACATCATCCGGCACAACAAAGGTTTCATAGCCGGCCTGGTCGGCAAATTCCTTGAGCGTGCCGCGCGCGCGGTCGGTCGTGGCATAGATGCGCTTTGCGGCAGCCTCCTTGCCGTATTTTTTCTCCAGCAGCTCGCGGAACACACGAAATGCCACCGCAGGCTCCGTGGTTGTGCCGGATTTGGAAATGACGTTAACAGAGACGTCCTTGCCCTCACACAGCGCGAGCAGCTCGCTCAGCGCGGTGGAGCTGATACTGTTGCCGGTAAAATAGATCTGCGGCGTATCTTTCGCCAAAAGATTATAATGCGGGGACTTTATAAATTCCAGCACGGCGCGCGCGCCGAGATAGGAGCCGCCGATGCCAATGACAATCAGCACATCGCTGTTCTCCCGGATGCGCTTTGCAGCAGCCTGGATACGCCCGAATTCCTCCTTATCATAATCGGTTGGCAACGTCAGCCAACCCAAAAAGTCGCTTCCAGCTCCCGTAGCACTGTGCAGCTTTTCCTGCGCGGCCTGCACTTCGGCCGCCATTGCAGCCAGTTCCCCCGGCTGCGCAAAATTCTGCGCGTAACGATCGTCCAAACGAATACTCATTGCAGATTGCCCTTTCCTTTGGCCCCCACATCTTGTGGTGCTTTTCACATTTTTGTTTGATATCATTCTACATGATTGGCCGTATGATTGCAAGTCCATCCGAAATTTTTCAAAATAAATTCACACCTTTTTTCACACTTGGCCGTTAAGCGGCCAAAGAGCGCAGTAGGCGCAGAAATGCCTGCCCAAAAGTGAGCCTGCCCACCGCCTCAGCTGCGGTCAAATTGAATTTACCCAGTTCTTCTTCACCGAGTTTCAGCGTAACGCTGCCGAGCACCTGCCCTTTTTCAACCGGCGCCTCTACATTCGCGGCAAGCTCCACCTTCTGCGTGATCTCTGCCTCCTTTCCCTTCGGGATCAGCACCGGCTGCGCGGCGGGCACAACAGGCTTCACCGTATTTTGCAGGCCGTGCAGGATCGTTACATCCGCGATGGCGGAAGCATCCACCTTCGGCGTGACGACCGCCCAGTTTGCGAAGCCCCAATTGAGCATGGCTTTTGCCGCCTCAAAACGCAGCGCACCTGTATCACTGCCGAGAACGACGGCGATCAAATGCGTGCTATCGCGCTTGGCCGTGGCGGAGAGGCAATGCCCCGCCTTGCTGGTCGTGCCGGTTTTCAGCCCGGTCGTGCCCTTAAAAAAGCGAACCATCTTGTTGGTGTTCACAAGCTCCGTTTTCCCGCCGCGCAAGCTATCCATCCAGATTGTCGTATAATTTTGAATTTGCTCATGCTTGAGCAGCTCCGCGCTCATCAGCGCAATATCATAGGCAGAGGTTACATGATTCTGCGCGGAGTCATCAAGGCCCGTGCAATTTTCAAAATGCGTATCCTTCATGCCAAGCTGAGCGGCGCGCTCATTGCACATGGAGACGAACACTTCCTCACTGCCTGCCAAAAGCTCCGCCAAAGCAACGCAGGCGTCGTTTGCAGAGCCGACTGCGGTGGCTTTCAACAGCTCGTCAACCGTCATGACCTCCCCTTCCTTGAGCCAGATTTGAGAGCCGCCCTTGCCTGCCGCAGCGGCGCTGGCAGTCACCTTATCGGTTAATGATATTTTACCCGCATCCAGCGCTTCCATTACAAGCAGAAGCGTCATAATTTTCGTCACGCTCGCGGGCGGTAGCTTTTCATGCTCATGGTAGGCCATCAGCACCTTTTTCGTAGATGCATCCATCAAAACGGCGGCCTTGGCGTTAATTGACACAGGGAGGTTGCCGTCCTTGACCATCTGCGGATCTTTCGGCACGGCATCCTGCGGCTGCGCCGCCGCAAGGATTTCTTCTTCCGAGATCACACGCTGCGGAATTTCGACTGGTATTTCGGCGGCGAACGCCGGAAGGCTCATAGACGCCAAAAGCGCCGCAGCCGTGGCTAGGGATAACATTCGGCTCATTTTCATTTGGATACCATTCCTTTCTTACGGTGGGGTGCTGAAATCACAGCTTTGCGGGCTATCACTGCCACATGCGCAGCCGCGCAGGCTAGATTCGCTGATTCTGGAAATATCCTGTTTTAAATCTATGCGCTGGCCGATTGGGTTACAACAAATCCTTTTGTTTTTTCAAAACAGTATTCAAATGAAACGGGCAAATATGCAGAATAAAAAAGGGCTCCGCAAAATGCATAGCATTTTGCGGAGCCCTCATCCAAGGAGCACAGCTATGTGCTTTATTTATGAATCGTTTGCAGATATTGATCTGCAATCTCTTTCATTCCGTCATCCAGCTTGATGAGTTTCAGCAACGTCCGCACACGGAATGGCTTGGCAATCGTGAACAAAACAGAGGGCACTTTCCGCGAGCCGAGGCCCATCCGGATCAAGGACTGCACATCCTTGCTTTTCAGCAACGCGCCCACCCTGTCGTCAACCGAAAAATAATCAGGGTTTCGCTTGCCGTCTGCATTCACAAACCAGTTTTTGACGAAAGATCCTGAATCCCCTGCATTTTGTAAGCCGGATTTTCCTCCTCCACACCGCGGATATGAATGGAGTGCGTACAGCCTCCTGCTTCGGCGGTAAGGACCGTCTCCCCTGCCGTTACAGGAATTTTTTCAAAATACACAACCCTGTCGCAAGGCTTCGTGATAGGCTCGCCGTTTACCGTCAGCGTTACCTCCGGCAAATTGCTATAAACCGGAACCGTCGTTTCGCCGATCACGCGGTCTACAAAACGCTCGCCGCCGATATGTACAAACGGCTCGTCTGACCAAAAGGCCTTATAGACATAGAAGCTATCCTTGCGGGTTTTGCGGTCAATCGTAACGAGCCCTTTATTATTGCGCCCCTTCACGCCGCCCTCGTCGCGGTTGGCAGCGCCAAAATCGAACATATTCCATACATAGCTGCCCCAGAGCCACTCCCGTTCGGCGATTGCCCGGGCATAGTGCTCATGGAACCTGGCCTGATAAGATTCGCTGTAATCCCCCTGCACACCCTGCTCAGCCTGGTATTTTATAATCCCCTCCGCACCGTATTCAGAGAGACAAAGCTTGATCTCCGGATATGCTTTGTGGAACTGATCTAGCCATTGGTCAATTGCATGATAGGTTTGCACATACCAACCGAAATACAGGTTATAGCCCTGCAAATCAGTAATGCGGTTCATTGGCGAGGAGATGCCGCACATCATCACCTGCGCAGAGGTGGAGGGCCTGGTTGGGTCGAGCCGGTGCGCCAGATCGTTAAGCGTGCGGATGCCCTGCTCCAGCGATTTGGTTTTTCCGCTCATGGTAATCTCATTCTGCACACCCCAGCAGTAGATGCAGGGGTGGTTTTTATTCTGCGTGATTAACTCCGTGAGCTTCTGCTTTGCGTTTTCAAATTTGGCATCCACAAAGTGGGAGATAACGGGCACCTCCGCCCAAACCAAGAGGCCCATTTCGTCGCATGCATCGTAGAATCTTTGATCCTGCTGGTAATGCGCCAGGCGGATCGAATTTGCCCCGACTTCACGGATGAGGGCGAGATCCTCCCTGTGCTCTTTTTCCGTGAGCGCATTGCCCATGTGATAGCGATCCTGATGCCGAGAAACGCCCTTCAATTTTATGTGCTTTCCGTTCAGGAAACAGCCCTTTTCATGGTCAAACGATATGGTACGGAAGCCAACGCGGGTTTCTACCGCATCAATCTCCTCACCGCCGCGCACCAACGCGGCACGCACAGTGTAGAGATAGGGGTTTTCCAGCCCATTCCACAAGATCGGGTCCGCAAGCTCTATGGTGAGCTCCTCACCTGCTTCCGCTTTCCGTTGCGCCACGGCTTCGCCGTCCCGATTCCATACAGTATAGGCGGCTGTTACGCCGCTTCTATCCCCCTCAATATGCGGCTCGATACGCAGCACACCGGTGTTCCCCTGAACGGAGGCGTCCGCATACACGCCGCAAAGCCCTGCTTTCAGGCTAAAATGGCACTGGTCCAGCCCGGTAATCAAATTCACTCCGCGATAGAGCCCGCCATAAAACGTGAAATCCGCGTTGCTAGGATACACATCCTCAAAATCGCTATTATCCACGGCGATGGTAACGCTGTTGGGCCCGCCCGCATTGATGTAGGAGGTCAAATCAAAACGAAAGAGCGAATAGCCGCCTTTATGCGTGCCGGCCAGTTTGCCATTCACCGACACAGAGGCTACCGAATTGGCGGCGCCGATTTCCAGGTAAGTGATCCCTGAAGTTTCCGGCAGCGGCCGCGTATAAATGCATTCACCGCGGTAGTAATCCGCACCCTCCTGCCCATCCACAGCATTCCAGCAGTGCGGCAGATCCACCCGCACTGTTTCGCCTTGTTTTTGAAAATCCCAACCCTGATTGAGCGATATCGTTTTTCTCATATTAAGGTTCTCCTTCTGTCGTAAATGATTGCGCCGGATGGAATGATGTTTTATTGAAGTTCTTCAATTGATCCCGTTTCCATTTCGCCATGGTGCACACCTTTGAGGCGTTGCGACATCTCAATGGTTTTCTTTTTATCCAAATTATAAACAAACATCAACGCGAGGAACATGAGCACAGCGCCCACCAACGGCAGCCAGATAGACAGCCGCATCACATTGTGCGCCGCCTGATCGGTTGTGGCCACCACATTCTCCGTATCAAAGCCGACAGCCGCAAGCAACAGGGCCATCATGCCCTGGCAAACCGCCTGCGCAGCCTTGCGCACAAAAGAATAGATGGCATAAACCGTGCCCTCCTCGCGCCGGCCGGTCTGCATCTCCTGATAATCCACCGCATCCGCAACGAACGACCAGGTAGCAAGCGTAAAGAGCCCCGTGCAGCCGTTGGCAAGGCCCATGAGCGCCAAATAGATCCAGCCTCCCGTTTCATTGCGTGGAAAATCAACGAACAGCATCACCAGCAAAATGACGATTGCACCGATCATCGGCCAGACGGACATCTCCTTTTTGCCAAACCGCTTGGTGAGCTTTGAAACAAAGGGGATCAGCAAAACCATCGGCAGCGAGGTGATAACGCTGCCCAGAATAATCATATCCGTATTCTTGAAATAAACTTGAAACACATATTGGAACATCGTCATAATTGTCATAAAGCAGGCGAGTTGGGCAAAGGAAGCAAGGCACATGCCGATCGCAGGGCGATTTTTCATAAACGCCTTGAGCGCCGTTTTGAATTCATATTTGGCCTGTGCCTTCTCAGTAGAGGCAATGCGCTCGCGCGTTAAAAAATAGAGCAGCATAAAGCCTATCAGCCCAATCAACCCAGCGCCCAGAGCAATCCATACAAACCGTTCGGGCAAAATTGGCGAGATGCCGGTGGCCGCATCCTTTTCGCCATAGATCAGCTTGGGCATGAGGATCATAATCGGCAGCACTGCAAGCCCAGCGCCGATGCTGCGCAGAGAGGAAAGCGACGCGCGTTGCGCGATATCGTCCGTCAAAACTGCGTTGAGCGAGCCATAGGGAACGTTTGTCGCCGTATAGGCGATCGACCAGAGGCAATACATCGTCAGGCAGTAGGCAAAGCGCAACCCATAGGACAGCGCACGGATATCAATGAAAAACAGCGTTGTGGTGAGCAGGGTAGCAAAGGAACCATAAAAGATCCACGGCCTAAATTTGCCACTTTTCGAAGGTTTGCGTCGATCCACCAACGCGCCGATGATCGGATCGTTGATCGCATCGAAGATTTTCGCCAGCACAACGATCACAGCCCAGGAACCAAGCGTTAAGCCCATGCCCTGGGTAAAATAAATCATGGCATAGGAGCTCACGAGCTGGAATGACATGTTGCAGCCGAAATCTCCCATCATATAGCCGATTTTATCTCGCAGGCCGAAGGAATCTGATCTGGTGCGGTGCTGTTTCATGCGATTCTCTCCTTTGGTTAGAATGAGCTACATTTCTGTTATATAATTATACATAAATTGAACAAAATGCAGATCTTTTTATGAATAATATCACATCGTGCATCTGGTTGTCAAATCCAAAATCCTGCCGCGTAAAGCAGCAAAAATAGAACCTGTCTCTCTCACAATTGGAAGACTCCATAACAAAAAGCCGGTTCAATTTCTTG
>ENA-OQDT01000657-OQDT01000657.1-human-gut-metagenome-genome-assembly--contig:-NODE-657-length-22318-cov-3.914560_pt1 | contig 22318 bp, 21 predicted proteins | sample MGYA00242786_ERZ504617 | MGnify/ENA primary metagenome ERZ504617 (study PRJEB26092, sample SAMD00036337) | human gut metagenome | host: Homo sapiens | study: EMG produced TPA metagenomics assembly of...
ATCTGCTCTTACCAGGATTCTCCGCCTGCGTCGGGTCGCTGCAAGCGACATCTTTCCACTCCGCCGCAGTGCGATCCAGAGCGGAGCCTTTTTTTAATTAATAAACGAAGTTTCTTATTAAATAAAAACAGGGCCAAATCCTACGTTATGTAGGATTTGGCCCTCATTATGCCATAGCCGCAAACGGCTATGGCATGACTTTGCCGCAATGCGTATTTTCGCGCATTGGAAAGCTCGCTTACGCTCACCGCGCGAAAAACGCTGTATAATGTCTGCGTAGCAGACATTATACCATGGCCGCAAACGGCTATGGCATGGCTTTATATTTACATTTTTACCGGTCGTCCAGCTTCAATACGCTCATAAATGCTTTTTGGGGAATTTCTACATTCCCAATCTGACGCATACGCTTTTTACCTTCCTTCTGTTTTTCAAGAAGCTTGCGTTTACGGCTGATGTCGCCGCCATAGCACTTAGCCAGAACATCCTTACGCAGAGCCTTTACTGTTTCTCTTGCAATAATTTTACTGCCAATCGCGGCCTGGATCGGTATTTCAAAAAGCTGTCTCGGAATCTCTTCTTTCAGCTTCTCACACATCTTTCTTCCACGTTCATAAGCACTTCCCTCGAATACAATAAAGGAAAGAGCATCCACTTCTTCTTTGTTGATCAGAATGTCAAGTTTGACAAGCTCGGAACGTACATAACCAAGCATCTCATAATCAAAAGATGCGTATCCTCTGGATCTTGATTTCAATGCATCAAAGAAATCGTAAATAATCTCATTGAGCGGCAGATGATATGTCAACACGGCTCTTGTCTCTTCGATATATTCCATTCCCTGATAGATTCCACGGCGTTCCTGACACAGATCCATGATTGCTCCGATGTACTCGGATGTCACCATGATCTCTGCCTTTACCATAGGCTCTTCCATATATTCAATCTCTGCAGGATCCGGCATGTTTGTCGGATTTGTCAGATCGATCACATCACCGTTTGTCTTATGGATCTTGTAAATAACACTCGGTGCTGTTGTAACAAGATCAAGGTTGTATTCTCTTTCCAGACGTTCCTGAATGATCTCCAGATGAAGGAGTCCCAAGAATCCACAACGGAATCCGAATCCAAGTGCTACCGATGTCTCTGCCTCAAACTGAAGCGCAGCATCATTAAGCTGCAGTTTCTCAAGTGCATCTCTCAAGTCCGGATACTTTGCTCCGTCTGCCGGATAGAGTCCACAATATACCATCGGATTTACTTTCTTATATCCCGGAAGCGGCTCTGCACAAGGATTCTCTGCATTCGTGATCGTATCTCCGACACGCGTATCCTTTACATTCTTAAGGCTGGCTGTAATATATCCTACCATTCCCGCTTCGAGTGCATCACATGGAATAAACTGACCGGCACCAAAAGTTCCGACTTCTACAACTTCTGCTTTCGCACCTGTTGCCATCATAAGCATCGGTGTACCTTTTTTGACCGTACCTTCCTTGATACGGCAGAATACAATAACTCCCTTGTAAGAATCGTACTTGGAATCAAAGATCAGTGCCTGAAGCGGTGCATCCGGATCTCCGACCGGTGACGGAATCTGCTGTACAATCTGCTCGAGAACTTCATGTACATTCAGTCCTGTCTTAGCAGAAATCAGTGGTGCATTCTCCGCATCGATTCCGATCACATCTTCTATCTCTTCTTTTACACGCTCCGGCTCTGCGCTTGGTAGATCAATCTTGTTGATAACCGGCATAACATCCAGATCATGATCCAGTGCAAGATATACATTCGCAAGCGTCTGTGCCTCAACTCCCTGTGCTGCATCAACAACAAGAATTGCTCCGTCGCAGGCTGCCAGACTTCGGGATACCTCATAGTTGAAATCGACGTGTCCAGGTGTATCGATCAAGTTGAAAATATACTCTTCTCCGTCATCTGCCTGATATACCGTACGGACTGCCTGTGCTTTGATCGTGATTCCACGCTCTCTCTCCAGATCCATGTTATCAAGAACCTGTGACTGCATTTCTCTGCTAGTCAAAAGTCCTGTCTGCTCAATGATACGGTCTGCCAGTGTAGACTTACCGTGATCGATATGTGCTATAATACAAAAATTTCTAATATGACTCTGATCAATTGTTGACAATACTTCTTCCTCCATCTATCTTTCTGACTGTTTTACAATAAAAAGTTCTACCGCAAGATTGTCTGTCAGCAATCCTGTCTTTACATCCTGCTCCAGCTGTGCCCCTTCTTCCATCACACGGCGCAGCTGTCCCATCTTAAACCGCTTCGCCTGTTCCATATTCTTTCCTGCCACAAATGGATGTAAGCCTGCTTTAGACGCAATCTCTTTTCTTCCATACCCCTGGTTTGCAAGTGCCTTGACATGGAAAAGCATCCTGTACTGACGTACCAGCAGAAAAAGAATACGCATCGGCGGTTCTTTTAAAGCCAGCAGTTCATAATACAGATCCAGTGCTTTCTGCTGATTTCCGGCTGCAACTGCATCTACCATCTCAAAAATATGATTCGTAATCTGCGTCACACAGACGGCATCAATATCTTCCTTCGTGATCGTATCTCTCTCCAGTGCATAACAGAATACTTTCTCCAGCTCTCCCTGGATATTTTCCATGTCTGTTCCAACTTTATCCAGAAAATATACTATCACAGACTCCGAAATCTGCTTCTGCTCTTTTCGGACCAGACCTGCAACCCAGCGTTTCAGTGTTCCTGCATCCTGCGTGGACAGCTCTGCAATATATCCTTTTGATTTCACTGCTTTATAGAGCTTATTTCTCTTATCAATCTCTTCTTCCACAAAGATAAAACAGGTTGTCTCTGGCATGTCCTTGATATAATCCGCCAGATCTGCCCCTGCCGCAGTTTTAAAAAATCCCGTATTCTCAAATACGATCAGTCTGCGCTCTGCAAAGAAAGGTAAGGTCTCTGCAAGATCGATTGCTTCTTTCACTGGCGTATTCTTCCCTTCATAATACGAATAGTTCATCGTATCACCTTCCGGAAGCATTGCCTTCACAAAACGGTTCTTATACTGTTTCTTCAGATATCCTTCTTCTCCGCAGAGAAGATATACCTGCTTAAATTGTCCTGATTTTAAATCTTCATTTAAGGTCTTCATAACTATTCTATTATAAATGAATAACCAATACTTTGACAAGAGCCTTTTTATCACCTGTTCCTATTCGCCTGTTCCTATTTCCATAATTTTATAAATACTTGTGAACCTTTATTTTTCGTCCATCACTCTTTAGTGTAATTGCGCCACATTCCTGCGTGGACAATACTTCACTTCCGATTTCCTGCAGGCGTTCCAGCGTCTCCTCATGTGGATGTCCATAGCGGTTCTCTATCCCCGCTGAGATCAATGTTAATCTGGGTTTCACAATCTGAAGGAAGTCTTCACTCCCTGAATTCTTCGACCCATGATGTCCTGCTTTTAAGATTGGACAGCTTTCCAACGTTCCGCTTTCCACCAGCTGTTCCTCTCCTCTTCCTTCCAGATCTCCTGTCAGAAGCATTTGAAATGCCCCATCCTTCAATTCAAGTACAACAGATGCTTCATTTCCTGCTTCCAGACAAGGTACCTCCTCCATCCTGCCACGTGTACGCTCGTTTTTCCTCGTTGTCAACGGAGCTATGCATTTTAAATATGTTCCGACTTCTTCTCCTGAATAAATTGTCAGCACTCTCGTCCCGTTTTCTTTCGCTATTTCTGCAAGATGGAGCAATTTCTCATCCATATATTCTTCCGGCGGCAGAACAAGCGCATCGATTTCCACTCCCTGTTTCTGATTTTGCAGAAGTTCCTGAATTCCATTGATGTGATCCGCATCACCATGTGTCACAAAAACATACTCCAGTTTTCTGACCCCCTGCGATAATAGAAATGGCTCTATCCGGTAAGTACCGACAGAAGACAGATCACTGCTCCCTCCATCCACCAGCATTTTCTTTCCTTCCCTGTCTCTTATAAAAATACAGTCCCCCTGTCCAACATCCAGAACAGTCACCTGAAGGTTTTTTGAATCATTATTGAGTATTCCGCATTCGCAGATCGATCCTGCTATGACAATACAAACAAGAAGTGAAAATCCCGCCTGTTTTCTTCGGTTATCTGTCTTATTTTTCATTGCATAAAACAGGAAGCACAAAAAGAACAGCACACCATAGTAAATAAGCACCCACCATAACTTTGGCTGTCCGGTCACAATCCTGCTGCCCGGAAGCGCTGATGTCAGCTCACATAATTTATCATAGAAGGACAACAGGCGATCACAGCTTCTGAATCCAATTTTTCCTACGGTTCCCGATAATTCTGAAAATAAAATTCCACCTATACCGGTCAACATCACAAATGGAAACAACGGAATTAAAATAACATTCAAAACGAGTGCATACGGCGGCACCTCAAAATAATAATACAGCATGATTCCCAGAAGCATTCCATTAACAGCTAAACTAATCTTAAATCCTTCCCATGCTTTCAAACGTGTTTTCTGTTCAAAAATTGGATACAATAATAAAATTCCAAGAATTGCACCAAACGAAAGTAAAAATGCCGCATCTAACAGATACAGCGGTTGATATATGCATTAAGATAGCTGCTGTAACCGCCAGGCTTGTAGGTTGATCCACATCTCTCCCGGTAATTTCTGCCCCCATGCGGATAAAAAAACATAAGAAGTGCACGAAGACCTGGATACCTGTGGACCTGATCATAACCAGATAGAAAAACAGAACCCCTCCTCCGGCAATTCCGGAAAACAGAAATGAATTTCCCATTCTTCTTAATAACCGGTAAACAGACATTCCGATCAGTGACATGTGTAATCCCGAAATTGCAAGCAGATGTCCTAATCCGTTCTTCTGATACAATTTTTTCATCTCCGGATCAAGTCCGCTTTTTTCTCCCAACAAGATTGCAGAAAGCATCGCGCCATGTGTTTTTCCCATCTGGCTTACAATCTTCCAGTTCCAGTAATTTTTCAGCCGGTCCAGCTGATTCCGTATGCTATTCCATCGTGATACAATCCAGTTCTTGTCTTTTTCAGACAAAACGATCTCAACCTGTTCTGCCTTTGTTAAAACCCCAACATGGATTCCCTGTTTTTGATAATAACTTTTTTGGTTAAAATTACCCGGATTCCTTGGCGGATGAAACGACTGTTTTGTCCCCCACACATTCAGCTTCTGTCCTATTTTCATTCTGATTTTTTTACCGGATTTATTATTTTTTATTATTACAAGGATTTTCTTTTCTTTGATTATCTGATTCTTACTCTTTTGATCTGTACAAGAAACAACCGCATCTTTCAGATAAATTGCAGTTGATTGTGATTTATTTTCAATTTTATAAACCGTGCCCTCGCAAATCACATCTTTCTCATCTGAAATCAATGTTTCTGCAAGGGACGGTTTCTGATCTTTTGTATTCTGTAAAAAACTCACTCTTACAAGCTGTATGGCAAGCAGTATAAGACATACCATACAAAGCGGGCGTTTTCTCATTCTTTGTTATCTGCTGCTATCCAGTCCTGCTCTTCATTCAATGGCTGTGACAAGTCCACCTTCTCCATGTATTTTGCATTCGATTCACCATTGATCGTAATCTGTACCTGCCTTACTCCTGCTCCCTCTACAAGAGAATCCACAATAGAATAAATCGTGATCTCAGGCAGTACATCATACGCACTGATCAGAAATGTGCTGTCAAAATTCACATAACAGATTCCATCCTTTGTTGTTACACTCAACAGATTAGCCGCCGGATTGATCGTTGGATATGCCCCCTCCTCAGATGGACCTTGCATCAGCTTTTCTACAATCAGCTTTTCTTTCAAGACATTACTGCTGTAATGAACATCAACCTCTTGCCTGACCAGTTTGGATCCATTCTGATCTGCAAAATACAATGTCAGTGTATCCGTTTGATAAGAACTTAATGAGGATCCTGTTGCATCAACAATATCATCCTCATTCATTAAGCCAACATCATTTCCCTCATTATCTTTGAGCGGTTCCCCTTCCACACGGACAGATACTGCATCAATTCCATCAATCTGAAGCAGTGACTGCACAATTGCTGCCCGCATCAGTTTCTCATCTAAGGATTTCACTTCATAATATTCTTCACTGAAATCAATCTCAAGGATACTGCCCTTTAAAGCACAGTCGAGCAATTTCACCTGTTCCGGAATTGCCTGGGTATATTCAATTTCATTCGTTTGGTTTCTTCATCTCATCGATTACAGATTCCGCCTTTTTTATCGCAGAATTGCCGCTGATCTTAGCTGCAACCTTTACAAGTCCTGTCTTGTCTGTATTCATACAGTAAATGTAAGATTCGCCTTCCTTTACTCCATAACGATCCCCACACGCAGTTACTGCGAGAGAAAGAATCAGAATAAGCAACACTGCGATTCCTTTTCTTTTTTTCATAACTTTTCTCCTAAGAAGCTGTATAGATCAGTGGAATTCTCACAGTAAATGTTGTTCCTTCGCCTTCTTCACTATATACTTTAATCGCACCTCTATGTGCAATCACAGCATTTCGCGCAATTGCAAGTCCAAGTCCTGTTCCTCCGATCTCTCTGGAATGAGATTTATCCACACGGAAGAAACGTTCAAAAACATGCGCCTGATCCTCTTTCGGAATTCCAATTCCTGAATCTTCTACTTTTACATAGAAAAATTTGTGGTCTGCATTCAATGATACATGAACCCATCCATTATCATGATTATACTTTACTGCATTTTCTACCAGATTGGAAATCGCAAGTGACAGCTTTGTCTCATCAATCTCCGCCGTAACCGGACGAAAGCTCTCCATTACGATCTCCACATTCTTTTTCTCTGCAATTGGTTTTAATCTCTTCAAAATCTGTTCCAGAAGTTCATTAATATTAACGGATTCAATATTCAGCGTCTGACCCTTCTTGTCCATCTTCACAAGTGACAAAAGATCTGTAATAATCTTATTCTCACGGTCAATCTCTTTTGCAATATCACCCATGAATTCCTGATACATCTCAACCGGAAGGTTCTCCTGCTCCAGAAGTGAATCGGCCAGTACTTTCATCGATGTCATCGGGGTCTTCAGTTCGTGAGATACATTGGATACAAATTCTTCCCTGGAATCATCCAAAAGCTTCAGCCTTCCCATCATCTTATTAATTGCTTCGCTGATACTTTTCGTTTCTGTAAATGTATCCACATGCAAAACATCGTCGCTATACCCTGCACTTACATTCTCGATCGTAGCTGCAATCTGATGCAGCGGACGTACTACACAATCTGCTGCAAACACTGCAACAATCGTCAGAAAAATCATCACAAGACCAATAATCACGCTCCCCTGTGTATATAATACATCCAGAGAATCCTCAATACTATCAGTTGAAACACTTGCCAGCATTACACCGCGAATCTGATCCTCTCCGGGTATTGCAATCGGTGCAGTCACCTCGATATAATGATTCTTCTTATCATAATTATTCGTGCTCGTCCCCTTCATACAGCGCACTACACTTTCAGATACATCCAGCTTTCCCTCATCCAGACTGTAAGTATCCTTGACTACCCTCAGCTGATCATCAATTACCATAACTCTTCCGTTATAAATGTTAGTCAGCTGATTCAGACTGTCATTGACCACCTCTTGTGAAGTGTCCTCAAAATAGTGGCTCGCACTGATCTGATTCGTTAAAATTGTACATTGATTCTGAATTTCTGCTGTTCGAAGTGACACAGCACGTGACTCATAGACTTTTACGATTCCAAATAGTGCTACTACGCTGGGCACAAGCCCGGCAAGAAGCACTATAATAAAAATTCGGAATCTAAGATTGTTAAAGATCTTTTTCTTAAATGAAAATGTATTCTTACCCCTGGAAATAATAACCCACTCCCCACTTCGTATGTACGTATTTTGGTTCACTTGGATTCTGTTCTATCTTCTCTCGTAAACGACGGATATGTACATCTACAGTTCTTGCATCACCCGGATAATCATATCCCCAGATCAGATTCAGCAGATTCTCTCTGCTGTAAACCTTATTCGGATTCATCGCCAGAAGCTCAAGCACATCAAATTCCTTCGCTGTAAGATTGATCTCACGTTCCCCGATGAAAACACGGCGTCCTTCGCAATCAATCTTCATATTCCCTTTCACAAGCACCGGACTGCCGGCCGGCTCTTCCTTGCGTTTCGCTGTTCTGCGCATGATTGCCTTGATTCTTGCCTTCACTTCAAGAATATTGAACGGCTTTGTGATATAATCATCCGCACCATATTCCAGACCAAGGATCTTATCCATATCCTCACTCTTGGCAGTCAACATAACAATCGGCATATCTGAAAATTCACGAATCTGCTGACATACCTGGAAACCATCCAGTTTCGGAAGCATGACATCAAGAAGTACAAGATCATACTCACATCTTCTCGCATATTCTAATGCTTCTTCTCCATCATAAGCGCAATCCACTTCCATTCCTTCCTGTTCCAGACTGAACCGGATCCCCTTTACGATTAATTTTTCATCATCAACAACTAATATCTTCTTGCTCATACTCCTCTTTCTGGCCGTTCTTCTGCCTGCTCCTATACCGTAATATCGTCTTTTATCTTATTAAATACGCCATCCTTGATTCCCTCGATCTTCTTGAGATCCTCTATACTCTGAAAGTTTCCATGCTCCTGCCTGTACTTCAGAATACTCTCTGCCTTTGATGCTCCGATTCCACTCAAGGTCATTAATTCTTCTTTTGTGGCTGTATTTATATTAATTTTATCACTGACTGATCCACCTGCATTTCCATTCGGATCTGCCCACTGACCGGAAACAGATTGTGCTGACTCCTCTGCTTCTTCCTGCGTTGGCACATAGATTCGCTCTCCATCACTCAAAGCTTCTGCCTGATTGATCCAATCTGCAGCAGCATCTTCTGTCATTCCACCGGCCGCTTCCAATGCTTCGTAAATCCGTGCATCTGTCCTCAGTTCGTACACCCCCGGAGCATTCACAGCTCCACATACATGAACATATAACGTCTCCGGCAGTCCTTCTTCTGCATCTGTGCCACCCTGAGATCCTTTTTCTGACTCTGTTTTGGAATTTGAGGAATTCTTCTCTACATCAGATTCCCCCTCCAGTGTGAACTCTTCAAGTTCTTCCGCTGCGTCTTGCTTCTCTGCACAGCCACACAATCCCATGGTCAAAAAAGCCAAAGTTAAAGTCAATACAATTCCTTTTAGCATCTGCCCTTTACGGCATCTGCATATTTTCTTCCATCCGTTCTTCATCCTATTGCCTCACTGTTCTCAGACAGTCAGACTTCCCCTTAAAACCGGACATAAATATTGTAACGAATTTTTCTCAAAAATTACAATAGACAATTTAACGCTTTGTTACAGACTTGTTACAATACCCGTAAAACTGTCTATTCCCATTGGAAAAGAACAATTCCACCGGCTGCGATCAGCAATCCAATCAGTTTTCTCCATGAAAATGGTTCTTTTTCCATTCCGAACATTCCGGATAATGAGATCAGATAAGCAACCGCCAGCTGGGAAACAACAATGAAAAGTGCTGATCTTGCAGGTCCCAGAGCATCCACACTTTTAATCACAGTCCATGTGATTCCTGCTCCGATCACACCTCCCAGCAACATATAACGCGGCTGGACTTCCATAAGTGCTGTAACAGAGTCTCTTCCTGTTGCCAGCCAGACAAACAGACACAAAAGAAATGCTGAAAGTTGTACCCACCCATTGCTTACCCATACTCCTGTCGTCTTTGTCACCTGCGTGTTGAACACTCCCTGTACACTCATCAGCGCACCTGATAGCAGTGCAATCAAAAAACCGGCCATAAGCTTATACCTCCCTATAGAAATAGTATAAGCAAATGCCGGCTTTTTTATGTATAAGATTTCTTATGCAAGTGCACGTTTCAGTTTTTCGATCATCTCATCAATATGCTTTTCTTCTACGATCAGCGGTGGAACAAATCGGATGACATTTCCTTGCGCCTGAATGATTAAAAGTCCTTCTTCAATTGTCTTTTTATTTACTTCTGCAAGAGGTTTTGTAATCTCGATTCCCTGCATCAGACCTTTTCCTTTTCTTTTGACAACACAGTCCAGCTCATCCACAAGCTCATCCAGTTTTTTTGTCAGATATGGAGCAACCTGATTTACATGTCCTACAAGATCTTCACGTTCAAAAATCTCGATCACTGTCTTAACAGCTGTACATGCCAGTGGATTTCCTCCATAAGTTGCGCCGTGATCTCCCGGCTGCAGAGAATATTTTGCCACTTCTTCCGTCATTGCAAATGCACCGACCGGAATTCCGTTTCCGATCGCTTTCGCCATAGTCAGAATATCCGGTTTTACACCAAATCCCTGCCATGCAAACATATTTCCGGTTCTTCCCATTCCGCACTGTACTTCATCACAGATCATCAGGATTCCATTTTCATCACAGATCTTACGGATTCCTTCCATAAATTCCTGTGTCGCAAGATTGATTCCGCCTTCGCCCTGCAGCGGTTCCAAAATAATTGCACAAGTCTTATCATTTACCAGTGCTTTCACACTGTCAAGATCATTAAACTCTGCAAATCTTACACCTGGAACAACCGGCTCAAACGGTTCACGATAAGAATCATGTCCTGTCACAGAAACTGCTCCGAAGCTTCTTCCATGAAAAGAATTCTGCATAGCTATAAATTCATATCTTCCTGTCTTCTTTGTGTAAGCATATCTTCTTGCTGCTTTCAAGGCACCTTCGTTTGCCTCACCACCACTGTTTGTAAAGAAAACTCTGTCCATTCCGGAAATGCGGTTCAGTTCTTTTGCCGCCTCTCCACAGCTCTCGTGAAAATAAAGATTTGATGTATGGTATAACTTATCAATCTGGTCTTTTAATGCCTGATTCAGTTCTTTATTATCATATCCAAGTCCTGACACAGCAAATCCTGCTGCAAAGTCAAGATATTCTTTTCCTTCTGTATCATACAGATACATTCCTTCTCCGTGATCCAGCGCAATCGGAAATCGATTGTATACATGGATCAGGTTCTCTTCTGCCGCCTGTATTTTACTGTTCACCATCATAATACCTGCTTTCTTTCTGATTTAAAATTGCTGTACCGATTCCTTTGTTTGTAAAGATTTCAAGCAACAGGCAATGTGGGATTCTTCCATCCAGAATATGTACACGTGACACACCATTTTCAATCGCATCAATACAATTCTGAAGCTTTGGAAGCATTCCACCTCCAATATATCCGTCTGTAATCAATTCCTTGGCTTCTTTGATCTCCAATTCAGAAATCAATGTAGATGGATCTTTCGGATCTTTATAAACTCCTTCAATATCTGTCAGGAACGCAAGCTTCTCAACCTTCATGGCACGAGCAATCGCACAGGCTGCATCATCTGCGTTGATATTATAAGTATTGTATTCCTCATCCATACCAACCGGGCAAATGATCGGAAGGAAATCTTTTTCCAAAAGGTCATACAAAATCTCTGCATTTACTTTCTTGACATCTCCTACGAATCCGATATCCTGTCCGTCTGAAAGCTTCTTCTCAACCTGGAGTAGATTTCCATCCTTTCCACTGATTCCGATCGCACGCACGCCAAGACTCTCTACAAGCTGTACAAGATTCTTATTCACGCGTCCCAGAACCATCTCCGCAATCTCCATTGTCTCTGCATCTGTCACACGAAGTCCGTTGATAAACTCTGCTTCCTTTCCGACTTTTCCAACCCACTTGCTGATTTCCTTACCACCGCCATGAACGATGATCGGTTTGAATCCACACAGTTTCAGAAGTGTAACATCCTCGATTACTCTGCGTTTCAGGCTTTCATCTACCATGGCACTTCCGCCATATTTTACTACAATGATTTTACGGTTAAAGCGCTGGATATAAGGAAGTGCCTCAATCAGCACCTGCGCTTTATCCAGATATTTCTGCATATTGCTTGTCATTTTTTCTGTCTCCCTTTTTCTGTATTTTCTATTTTTTCAGCGTCTTTAAAGAAACAATAATTTCTCTATAGGTTAACTTCTGTAATCCGCATTGATATCAATGTATCCATGTGTCAGGTCACAGCCCCACGCAGTAGCTTCTGCATCTCCGGCTTTCAAGTCAGCAATCGCTGTCACTTTTTCCTGTGAAAGGATCTCTGTTGCCTTTTCTTCGCTATAATCTGTTGCTGTTCCATTAGCAATGATCTGAAGCTTTCCTGCACTGCTCTCGAAGAACAGATCTACCTGCTCCGGATCAAACTTTGCTCCGGAATATCCCATTGCACAAAGGATTCTTCCCCAGTTCGCATCATGTCCTGCGATCGCAGCCTTTGTAAGATTCGAGCATACAACAGATTTTGCAAGAACCTTTGCCTGCTCTTTTGTCTGTGCTCCGACAACCTTTACTTCAAAAAGTGCTGTTGCACCTTCTCCGTCTCCCGCCATTGCCTTCGCAAGTGTCTCATTTACATAATGAAGAGCCTCTTTGAATGCATCGAATTCCGGTGTGCCTTCTTTGATCTTCTCATTTCCGGCCATTCCATTCGCGAGAAGAAGTGCTGTATCATTTGTTGAAGTATCTCCGTCAACAGAGATCATGTTATAAGTATCCTCAACATCACTGCTCATTGCCGCCTGAAGTGCTTTTTTGGAAATTTTTGCATCCGTTGTAATAAATGCAAGCATTGTACACATGTTCGGATGAATCATTCCGGAACCTTTCGCCATTCCTCCGATCGTCACTTCTGTATCTCCTGCCATAAATGTAACCGCAACTTCTTTTTTCTTCGTATCAGTTGTCATGATTGCTTTCGCAGCTTCTGTTCCACTTGCCAGATCAGCTTTCTTTTCCTTGGCAAGTTCTGTAATTCCGGCTTTGATCTTATCGATTGGAATCTGCATTCCGATAACGCCTGTAGAACCTACAAGAACACCTTTCTCATCGATTCCAAGAACTTTTCCTGCCTCTTTTGCTGTCTCTTCACAGTATTTCATACCTTCCTCTCCGGTACATGCATTGGCAATTCCGGAATTGACGATAACGGCCTGTGATTTCTGTTTGCTCTCTACAATCTGTCTGTCCCACTTCACCGGAGCTGCCTTTACTACATTCGTTGTAAATGTTCCGGCAACTTTACACGGTTTCTCACTGTAAATGATTGCCATATCTGTACGACCCTGGTATTTGATTCCTGCTGCTGTTGCTGCTGCTTCAAATCCTTTTGCTGCGGTAACTCCGCCTTCGATTATCTTCATATGATCTGCTTCCTTTCTACTGTTCATTAAATGCTGTAATATTTTCTTCATTTAAAATAAAATCATAATAGTTCACATCAAGTCGTTCCGTCCATCCAATCTTATTCCAAAATGCATTTCCTACATTATTCTGTGCAAATGCAATCAGACAAACTTTATTGATTTCCTCTTCCTGAAGAGCTTTCATGCTATGTACGACCATGTTTTTTCCAATCCCATGTCTTCGATATGCCTCATCCACACATACATGATAGAGACTTCCCTGTCTTCCATCATGACCACAGAGAATACTTCCGACAATTTTTCCTTCTTTCACTGCGACAAAACTCGTTGTCGGATTCCGTCGCAGAAAGCGTTCGACACCTTCTTTCGAATCGTCGATACTGCGGATTCCGAATCCTCGGATCTTCTTCCACAATTTATATACTTCATCATAATCCTCTATTGTCATTACACGTATCATACATACCACCTTTATCAATATATCCTATGGGAACATCGGAACGAGTTCAAGTCCTTCACTCTCCGGAAGACCAAACAGCAGATTCATATTCTGAACCGCCTGTCCTGCGGCACCTTTTACAAGGTTATCAATAGCTCCCATCATAATGATCCGTCCTGTTCTCTCATCGATCTTAAATCCAATGTCTACATAGTTGCTTCCTTCTACCCATTTGGTCTCCGGACACTGATCTTTCTCTAGAACACGAACAAATTTCTCATCTGCATAATATTTATCATAAATTGCTTTTACTTCTTCATATGTAACTTTTTTCGTAAGCTTTGCATACTCTGTCGCAAGAATTCCACGATTCATTGGAACTAAATGCGGTGTAAAGTTTAATACAACTTTCTCTCCTGCTGCATATCCGAGCTGTTCTTCAATCTCCGGTGTATGGCGATGTGTAGCTACTCCATATGCCTTGATATTTTCATTCACTTCACAGTAAAGATTCGGAAGCTTTGCTCCTCTTCCTGCTCCTGAAGTTCCAGACTTTGCATCGATGATCAGAGTACTCATGTCGATCAGTCCTTCTTTTGCAAGCGGATATGCTGTCAGGATAGAACATGTTGTATAGCATCCCGGATTTGCCACGATACGTGCATCCTTCACTTTATCACGGTTGATCTCACACAATCCATAGACAGCTTCATCAATATACTGCGGTGCTTTGTGTTCGATTTTATACCACTCTTCGTAAACCTTCACATCTTTCAGACGGAAATCTGCACTGAGATCAATGATCTTTGTCTTTGAAAGGATTTCTTCATTGATCAGAGATGCACACAGTCCCTGCGGGGTTGCTGTGAAGATCACATCTACCTGCCCGGCAAGCTCATCCATGTTATCATCCATGCATTTTGCATCTACAATCTGAAACATGTTTCTATATACATCTGCATATTTCTGATCTACATAACTTCTGGATCCGTACCAGACAATCTCTGCATCTTTATGTCCCATCAATATTCTTACGAGCTCGCCGCCTGCATAACCGGTTGCTCCAATAATTCCGACCTTAATCATCGTTCTCAAGTCCTTTCTTTTCTCATTCCCTCGAAATACTCCCGGGAATTACTTGTTTGCTGTACCACGGTAACGTATTACCGCAATCATTTCTCCTTATAATATACCACTTTAATCGGGATGTAAAGCTTTTCTTAAAATGAATGTATAAAAATACACGTTATTCATTTTCATATGCATAATAATACATCTTTCATGTATAATATGCAAGTATTTTTTTCAAAAAGTTTTTTGCTACATAAAACAGCGATGATAAACGTAACTATTCCTACGTCTATCATCGCCGATCTACTTTTCTTCTATTTATCTATCTTCTATATAGAAAATATCATTCTTATTTTCCAAAGAAGGATTAAGGTCTAAGTCCCATTCCGCCTTCTAATGTAATTGTCTCGCCGTTCATATATTTGAAATCCGGTGATGCAAGCTGTACACACGCTCTTCCAATCTCTTTCTCTACATCTCCGTAATGTCCTGCCGGCGGCATCTTTACATTCGCCTTAAATGCATCCGGATATGCTTTCTGGAAGTTTTCAAGCTGTGCTGTCCATGCAAGCGGGCACACAATATTCACATTGATTCCGTCTACTCCCCATTCTGTAGCTGCTACTCTTGTCAGTCCTCTGACACCTTCCTTCGCTGCTGCATACGCACACTGTCCGTAATTACCGAAAAGGCCTGCTCCTGATGCAAAGTTGATTACGGATCCCTGTGTTTCCTTCAAATATGGATAACATGCCTGCATATAATAAAATGTTGCATAAAGTCCTGAATAAATCGCAAGATCAAACTGCTCTGTTGTATGATCTGCAAGAGTTACTCCTGATGCAGAAGCCTGTGCATTATTAATAAGAACATCAATTCTTCCGAATTCCTCAACTGCCTGCTTTACAACGTGCTCAACTGCTGCCTTGTTATCTGCTCCCGCATTGACATCTGCCTGTACTGCAAGCACTTTCACTCCATAGAGGCGTTCCAACTCTTCTTTCGCGTCTTCCAGCTTCTTTACATTTCTTCCTGTAAGAACAAGATTCGCACCTTCTTTGGCATAAGCTGTTGCAATACCATATCCGATGGATCCACAGCTGCCATCACTTAGTACTGCACGTCCTCCTCCCGTAATGATTGCTGTCTTTCCTGTAAGAAATCCCATTTGTTTTCCCTCTCTTTCTTGCTCACATGCCCTTCTGACTTTTATATTAAACAGATAGGTTGTGATCCGTTTTCGTCTGACTATCTAAATATTTTTTAGGTCAGTTTCTTTGATATCTTTATATTTATCAGACATATTTACTAAAATCAACAGCTTTTCACGATATATTTTTAACATATTCGTCAAATATATCACAATTCAAAATAACAGTACCTAACTTTTTTGTTTTTCTAGTTTCACATCTTCTCCGTCACATCTTGCATATTTTCACTCATTTTTTTCTTCGTTTTATTCATTTTTTGTACATTATATGTAATTTTATGCATTTTATTCATTTTTTCAAAATAATACTTGCATAATTATAAAATGTGGTGTATAGTAGGTTTTAGCTTATTAAAGCGGCAAACTTTAGAACTCAAGAAACTGAGGAAACAGAAATTTATAAAAATACATTTAGGAGGCAATAAAATGAGTAAAGAAAAAGTTGTATTAGCATATTCAGGTGGTCTTGATACTACAGCAATCATCCCGTGGCTGAAAGAAACATTTAACTATGACGTTATCTGCTGTTGCATCGATTGTGGACAGGGAGAAGAACTGGATGGCCTGGATGAAAGAGCAAAACTTTCCGGAGCTTCTAAATTATATATTGAAAATATCATTGATGAATTCTGTGATGACTTCATCGTTCCTTGTGTAAAGGCCGGAGCTGTTTACGAGAACAAATACCTTCTCGGAACTTCCATGGCCCGTCCGGCAATCGCTAAAAAACTAGTTGAGATTGCACGTAAAGAAGGCGCTGTTGCTATCTGCCATGGTGCAACAGGAAAAGGAAATGACCAGATCCGTTTCGAGCTTGGTATCAAAGCTCTTGCTCCGGACATCAAGATCATCGCTCCATGGCGTATGACAGATGTATGGACAATGCAGTCCCGTGAAGACGAGATCGATTATTGTAAAGCTCATGGAATTGATCTTCCATTTGACGCAAAGCACAGCTACAGCCGTGACCGTAACCTGTGGCACATCAGCCATGAAGGTCTTGAGCTTGAGAATCCGGCAAATGAGCCAAACTACGATGATCTTCTCGTACTGAGCACAACACCGGAAAAGGCTCCTGACAAAGCTGAATATGTTACAATGACATTTGAAGCTGGTGTTCCTAAGAGCGTAAATGGAAAAGAAATGAAAGTTTCTGAAATCATCACAGAGCTGAATCGTCTTGGTGGAAAACATGGAATCGGAATCGTTGATATCGTTGAGAACCGTGTTGTCGGCATGAAATCCCGCGGTGTTTATGAGACTCCTGGTGGAACAATCCTTATGGAAGCACATGACCAGCTTGAAGAGCTCGTTCTCGACCGTGCTACATATGAAGTTAAGAAAGATCTTGGAAATAAATTTGCTCAGATCGTATACGAAGGAAAATGGTATACACCACTTCGTGAAGCAATCCAGGCATTTGTTGATGTTACACAGCAGTATGTAACAGGAGAAGTTAAGTTCCGTCTCTATAAAGGAAATATCATCCGCGCCGGAGAGACATCTCCATACTCACTGTACAGCGAATCCCTTGCAAGCTTCACAACAGGAGATCTGTATGATCACCATGACGCTGACGGATTCATCAACCTGTTCGGACTTTCGCTGAAAGTTCGTGCAATGAAGATGCAGGAAGTAGAATCACAGAAGAAGTAAGGTGGATTTGTTGAACTTGGATTCAAGCAATTAAATCAAATACTTTCATTAGAATGGTACGCAAGGACAGTCCTACTATTACCATGGGCACCGGCTCGCTCTACCTCATCCCTTTGAAAGTATGTAACATAAGAGCCAGAACAGTTACCGTGTGTGGTGCCTGTTCTGGCTCTTATTAACATACTGAACAAAGTGTATTCGGAACGCTCCTGCCTTACATGTGCCCATCGCAACAGTAGGACTGTCCTTGCTCACATACTTCAAAGTAAAAGTTTCTGTTCCAGTCAGAGTGAATCCAGAAAACAAATACGAGCATCAAAAGTAAAGTGAAAAAGAAACGTTATCGACTACGATTATGTTTCCGAAATTATTTCTTTCCCCAAAGTTCGTCTGCTTTTGTTTTCCACTCTTTGGCATAATGTTCGCATTTTCCGCAAAGGTGTTCTACAGTTTCCGGGGACTGGAGGTCTGTTGATTTTGCGCCGGTTTCGTGTACCATCTGCTGCAGTTTTTCCGGGTTTTCGAGCATTGGGCACGGACGCAGATGATTGTTGTTAAATGGCTGATTGTTATGGTAAGCCATAAACAGTGGCTGGCGTAATGCATCAAGAACGCTTACTTCTTTAATATTTGCACTTGAATAATGAACAAATACACATGGCTCTGCATCTCCATTTGCATTAATATGGAAGTAATTTCTTCCGCCGGCAATACATCCTCCTACAAACTCTCCATCATTCTGGAAATCGAATGCAAAGAGCTGTTTTCCACCTGTCAATCCACGGATCTCACGGATGCGGTGATACATGTATTCTCTCTGCTCTTTTGTTGGAAGCAGATCCAGTGCTGCATCATTTCCAACCGGCATATAGTGGAAATACCATGCATAGCGACATCCTTTTTCAATGATCATATCAAGGAATTTGTCGGATGTTACTGTATCAATATTAGCGCGTGTATAGCAGATTGATGTTCCAAAAATCAAGCCGTATGTTTTCAAAAGATCCATTGCATGCATAACTTTCTGATAAACGCCTTTTCCACGGCGTCCGTCGTTGACTTCCTCGTATCCTTCCAGACTGATGGACAATGACAGATTACCAACACGCTGCATCTCCTGGCAGAACTCATCATCTACAAGTGTTCCGTTTGTAAATGCGTGGAATACACAGTCGTTGTGTTTCTCGCACAAACGGATGACATCTTTCTTTCTCACGAGAGGCTCTCCGCCTGTCAGCATATAAAGATAAATTCCAAGTTCTTTTCCCTGTGTGATCACACGATCCATATCTTCAAAAGAAAGATTCAAAAGATGTCCGTACTCTGCTGCCCAGCATCCGGTACATTTCAGATTACATGCGCTGGTTGGGTCCATCAGGATCAGCCATGGAATGTTACACTGATATTTTTCACGTGACTCGTGCATTAACTTTGTTCCATAAAGCATTGCGTCAAATCCAAGATTTAATGCTGTTGTCTTAAGGACATGCGGATCTACTTCATCAAAAAGTCTGTTCAGATACTGAACCCATTTGTTGTCCGGATCCTGAATCATCTTTCTTGCAGCTTCATAAGACCCTGGCTGGAAACGATCTTTTGCAAAATTTTCTGTAAGATCTACAAGCTTAAGAAGTGCTTTCGTTCTATCATCTGTCTTGTTCATATATTTAAGTACTTTATCTGCTGCCAAACCAAATGCTGCTCTTTCTGCCTGAATTTTAATCCTGCCATTTTTTTTCACCTTTTCCTTACTTTTCAAGGAACCTTTCTTAAGTATAAGCTATTATTCCATACTTAGCATTTTCCTTTTTTTCATGTAAGATTCAGATTTTTTTGAATGTGCTGTGGTTTGAACATTTTCTTTTTGTTGTTCTTTTTTGGCTACAAATCATGTGAAATGTAGCCGAAATATCAAGAAATTTCAACACTATGTTCTTGAAAAGTCATGTTAAAGAACTATCAATCTTAGAAACTTTTTTAATCACATTCTCTTTTTTATGGTATAATATTTCCATTGTAGAAAGGATTTGAACAAATGACAGAAGTGAAAAAAGAACTGACAAAAGACCTGCTGACACTCTCTTTCAAAGAACTTATTATGAAGATGCCTTTTGAAAAGATTACAGTTAAGATGATTACCGACGGAGCTGATGTAATCCGTCCGACTTTTTATAAACATTTTCAGGACAAATATGAAATTCTCGAATATATCTTCGAAAAAGAAATCAAAGATACAGAAGAAAAAGAAATTATTGAAAATTCTACAGAAGTTGTTGAAAGCAATATTGTTATTGAGAATTCCACAGAGGAAGTTCCTGAGACTGTTGAAAATGCAGAAAGCGATGGTCAAGCAGTTGAAGAAAATAGTAATGAAGTTGTTGAAAACTCTGACGATGTGGACAAGAACAGTAATCCAGATATTCAGGGAAATGACACAGAAGAAACTGAAAGCTCTTGTGATTACGATGAATTAAGCCAGAAATGTGCTGAATTTGCAACCGCTTTAAAAGAAAAAGAATCTGAAAATGAAGCATTGAGAATTGAAAACGCTTCTCTTCGTGAATTCAAACATAACAAAGAGATGGAAGATGTTACAAAAACAGTAAATCTTGTTCTTAACAGCGTATCTAGCACATTATCCGCAAAGCAATTAACTGAGTGGAAAGAAAAAGGATTACAGTGCAACGCTTCTACTGTTGATGGGTATGTAAATAGCTTAAAAGCATTTGCTTATGATATCCAGCAAGAAAAAAGGCGTACAAGAAAAAGAATTATTAAGAAACTCAATCCCTACTCAGGCAGTTGAAACAGAGCCTGAGTCTGAAGATATTTGGGAAAGAATGAAAAACTATTAAACCTAAAAGGAGGACAAAAATGGCAACTAATATTCTTATTTTAAGATCAGCTGCATCTGGGGACAACGATGTAAAAACTGGTGTGGCTACAACTGAAGTTGAAAATGGATATGCTGTTGCACTTGGCGAAGTTTCAACAGATAGAGAAACACGTAACGCATTCAAGGTAGCAGCTCCTACAGAAGGAAAAGATTTAATCGGATTAGTATACAACGCTGACGTACCATCTCTGACAGACGGAATGGGAAACGTATTTAAAGGAATTACATCTGATCCTAGAACAATTAAATTTGAGGCAGGGACGCCTTTCAATATTTATATGCCTTCAATCGGAGACGAAATCGCAATGACAGAAATCTCTGGAGAAGCAACTGGCGCTAAATATGTTATTTACAAAGCTGGCGACAGCAAGCCTACATATTCAACAGATGGTACTGATGGATTATTAACATTCAAGATCACAGGAAAGAAATACGTTTCTGTTGGTGCTGAAAGAGTCCCAACTGTAGAACTGATTGCAGTACCAAACGTAGCTTAATAATAAAAGGAGGGATTTAAGAAATGGCTTATAGAAAAATTGAATTTGCCACATCTGCTGGCAGAGATCTGATTCCAGCATTCAAAGAATATGTGAATCATTATAGAAAAGAAAACTTTGCAACATCTAAAATCTTTAGCAGAAATACATCACTGGCTGACAAGAGAAAATTAGTAGATAAAGTTGCTCATGCTGAAATTGCAAAATTCGCTAATGTGGACGAGTCCTTAGTTGGATCTACACAGTTAGTAACACATCCTGTATATAACTGGGCTTTCTTCGCAGTTGTAAACAAACTGGTTGATGCAGTTATTCCTGATGTTGTAGCAGAAGATTTTGCGGCTGTTGCAAATGTAACAACTGTTGGTAGAGGAAACTCTGCAACATTCAAATTAAATCTAACGATTTGTTTGAAGTATCTGTGAACGGAAACAGCCGTAGACATGTAAATGCTCAGAAACAGTTCACAGGTGAGAAAACTTTAACTCCTGTTAACCATACAATCACAACACAGGTTGATGTGTATAGAACTATGACTGGAGAAGACTCTTTAGCTGAATATGCTATGAAAGTAATCTTATCTATCGAAGCTGAAATTTCTGTAGACATTGCTTACACAATGCAGAAATCTTTTGATACAAGAACAGCTAACTTCAAAGCAACAGGATTCTCTGGTGCAACATTCCAGAAATTAGCCGCAAGGTATCTGCTGCTAATGGTGGTGCTCGTGCAATCGCTTTTGGTACATCTATTGGATTAGGTGAAATCTTACCAGAGATCAGTATTTAAAGATGGGTCTCGGTGAAACATATAATACAATCGGATACTTACCAGTATTCAAAGGTATTCCATTAATGGCAATTAATCAGACTATCGATTACACATCTGCTGATTATGATTTTGCAATTGATGACAAATACATCTATGTTGTATCTCCTGGACTCCAGAAATTAGTACAGGTTGTATTTGACGATGAAGGATTATATATTTCTGATAGCGAATTTGCTAATGGAAATTTAACACAGAATGCTTCATTACATAAAGGATGGGCTACAGGACTTATCACAAATGCAAAACATGGAGTTGTTAAATTAAGTTAATATAACAAAATGGTTGAGAGGGTCAAAACAGATCCTCTCTTTTGAATAAAGGAGCGATTAAAAATGGCAGAGACTAAATCTACCAAACAACAGCTAAAACATCTACACTAGAA
>ENA-OQDT01000658-OQDT01000658.1-human-gut-metagenome-genome-assembly--contig:-NODE-658-length-22262-cov-12.397515_pt1 | contig 22262 bp, 10 predicted proteins | sample MGYA00242786_ERZ504617 | MGnify/ENA primary metagenome ERZ504617 (study PRJEB26092, sample SAMD00036337) | human gut metagenome | host: Homo sapiens | study: EMG produced TPA metagenomics assembly of...
TTCTGTTCTTCACCCCGCAGATTCTGTCCGGTCAGTGTCGGCTCCCATGTATCTGTACTGATTGGCTGCTGTTCCATGATTTTCATAACTGTTCCGTCTGCTAAGATGACTGTTGCCTGGTCTGGAATATCCATCAGGTCATATACCGTTGCACCATTTTCTTCCAGATATTCTGAAATAGTTTCCCTGGCTCCTTCATCAAATCCATGCCAGATGTCCTCTGCCACCAGTGTCCCATTTTCCGATACAATAATATCTGCCACGTCCTGACCGTATTCCTCGCTCCGCATCTGGAAGAATCGCTCCCCATGATACGTTTTCATACCCATCGCATACCAGGTGCCTGTATGTCCGTCTGCTTCATACCCTCTTGTAGTTTCAGTGATATGCTGATTTTTCACACCAAGCACCTCTTCCAGTTTTCGGGTACGGATTTCTTTTCTTGCCATATCAATGAATCCATTCAGGACTGCAGGATGACTGCCCACAATATAGTCCCTGTTCAGATCCATTCCCCGACTGATATTTTCCGGAATATCAATGCCATCTGCCCATCGTTTATTGCCATCAGAAAATCTTCCATCATGGGAAAGCTGTTTCAATGTATTTGCCAGAACAAAAGCAACCCGTTCTTCCCCGTATTTCTCGACCACGCTTACTGCAACATCAGGATTTAAACGCATACCATCGAATCCCTCTGTGATTGCCTGTTCGATTGCATTTTTACAGTCAATATTCAGTTTTCTGGAATCCAGGTAAGCATCTACATTTCTCTCCTGCATAGCCTTTTCCAAAGTTCCCATATAAACTTCCGGATACGCTTTTACAGGATTGGCATTTAACATCTCGACTCTCTGTGCCACAAAGTCCGGCAGTTCTGTAAACCCAAAGGAATCCACATAGTATGCGGTTAACCTGCCGCCCCGGTTCATAATAATCACATCACTGACTGACATGGAATGCCCGGTAAAATCGTTTGGTCGTTCTATATTAAAACGCTCAAAGAGATTGTCCAGTGTCGTAGCATCTCTCAGTCTTTCACTGTAAACCATCTGATAGTCTTTGCCATCTACGGTAAATCCCATTTCTTTTGCTGCTTCCAGACTTAAAAATTGATACCCTCTTTCTTCCTGCCCGCTGTTGATCTGGTAAATTCCATAGCGGTTTCCATCACTTTCCAGAAGAAGCGTTTCTTTGATTTTTGCCTTTTCTTCCGGTGTCATAACTGTTTCCAGACTTCTCCGGTAATTTTCCCATTCAAATTTCGTCACTCCGAATAACCCATCATGCTTTAAAATATCCAATTCCAGATTCATAACCCTCTGCGACTGCTCCTGACCGCCACTTGCTCCGATCAGCCCATAAACCGTTACTCCCTCATGATGCAGTTCCACTGCCCGTTCCCTGGTAAGTGGAAGCATACTTTCTGAATAAAATCCGGCTTCATGCAATTCTGATAAACCGATCATAGAATCCGGCAGACTGTCAATCTGTTCCTCCACTTCTCCAATCAGTTTTAGTACCGCTTCCCTGTTTCCATCCAGAATAGATTCTGCAAGATTCTCTGCCAGTTTTTCCATTGCATCCCTGTCATCCAGTTTATAAGCAAAATTTACGATAAGATTTCTCTGGTCATTGCTGAAAATTGTCCGTTCCTGTTCCAGACGGTTGATGGTCTGCTCCGCATACTGCATGGCACTCAGTTCTTCTGTCCGCTCCACAGCAGTTACTTCCTGCTCTGGTCTTTCGATCTGAAGTTCCTTGAGTTTTTCCTCAATCTGTCCGATCATATCAGCAGAAATCTTACGGATGGTGTCCATAGAAGCACGAAGCTCTTTCATATTTTTACCGGAAGACCAGCTCGCAATATAGGAAAAGGAATATTCTGATGTATCCAGTCCAAAATGGTTACATACCACATAGGCAACACTTTCTGCTTCCACTTCCCTTGTAAGCTGGTCTTTTACGATGTTCTCTGCTTCCATCTGGTCACGATCATGCAATACTGCATGTACGGTTTCATGCACTGCTGTTTTCATAGTCTGTGCTTCACTCATGCCGGGTTGAACAGCGATATATTTATCAACAAGCTGATAAAAGCCTTTCGTCTCCCCATCAATCTCAATAAAGCGGATAGGAACCGGGGCAACCATTTTTAATGCTTCCATAAAATCATGGTAGATCAGAACATCACCATCCAGTTCTGATACCTCAAACTCTGGAATCGGTTCCCCTGTGGTCTGGCTGACATCAAATACTGTCGTAACCCGGAATCTTGTAATGACACGCTCTACCACTTCTGTTTCCGGCTGTCCATCTTCCCCGATCACAATCTCGCCTGTGTCTGGATCAGTCTTTTCAATCTCCTGTTTCTCTTTATACGGAGCCGGGGCAATGATCTGGATGCCTTTTTCCCCTCTTTTTACCTGCCGGTTGAATTTCTTCTGCCATGCCTGATACCCCGCTACCAGTGTTGCTTCCGGTTTCTGCATAGCGATCAACAATGTATTATTAAAACTGTAATTATGGAACTTTGCCATTGTATTCAGATATTCGGTATACTTTTCTGATGTGAATATTTCTGCAACTCCCTGTTCCAACTGCTCTGTAATCTGCTTTAACTGCTCTTCTCTGTTTGCCATAATCAAATCCTCCATAGAAAAATCCCGTCAAAGCTCTGGTCACTCTGACGGGATACCCTTTATAACTCCTGTTCGTGTTTCTTTTTTGGTTTCTGCTGTGTTTCGCCTGTCTGTTCCTGCTGTTTCTGTTCTTTCAGTCTTTCCAGAATAGACGTTTTATGAACACTGTCAGCAATTCTGTCCTGTCGTTCCTCCGGCACGTTTACTTCCGGGTTTTCCCCGATTCCTTCATCTGCCAGAAGATTTTCTCCCCCTTTCTCATCCATGTTGAGCATGGCATTTAATTCTGCCAGACGTTCCATTTTTTCACTCAGTTCCGCTTCTTTCGGAAATGGCTTCTGTACCTCTTCCTGTGCAGTTTTTAACTGCTGTTGTACTGTTTCCAAATTCTGCTCGGTATCTGCCAGCTTTTTCTCGATTGCAGAAAGTGCATTGTGAATCCTCTGGATATTGCCCAGAGTATCTTTTCCAAACTCAATTTTATAAGAACATTTTCCCTTGATCGTCATGGTATAAGTATTCGACAGAAAATTATATTCTGAAGAAAGTGCAAAACCATAATATTCACCGATCTGCCCGGCTGACTTTACGGACCTCAAACCGGACGCTGCTGAAATGAGTGCAACTCCCGCTTCTTTTTTATCGGTATACAGCTTTCCGCCGACTGTCATTGCAAAGTGGTCATTGTCCTGTAAATCTATTCCTTTTACTACATCTGCATCCACACGCATACCGGCAATTTTCTCCTTCAATGCTGCAATCTGTACTGGGTATCTCTTTGCAATATCTGATTCCAGGCGATAGATCTGACTGGTATGGTTTGCCTTCAAAAGTTTCAGCTTACTTACCTGCACATCCAGATCCATTTTTTCCTTGATGTACTCGTTTCCTGTTGCCAGTGCTTTGATCTCTGCATAGGACAGAGCTGTATCATCTACATCTTCACAGGCACGAACCGGGGATTTACTGGTCATGATCTGCGAAATAAACTTCTGCTTGTTTTCCAGAATCTGCCACATGTACGAATCGAATGTATTTTCCGTTACATACCGGAAGATTTTTACCTTGTCATTCTGATTTCCCTGTCTGAGAATACGTCCCTCCTGCTGTTCCAGGTCAGATGGTTTCCAGGGACAGTCCAGATGATGCAGTGCAAGTAATCTGTCCTGGACGTTGGTACCAGCGCCGAGTTTCGGAGTGGAACCCATCAGGATTCTTACCTGCCCTGCCCTCACCTTTGCAAACAGCTCCGCTTTTCTTACTTCCGTATTGTATTCATGGATAAATGCAATCTGCTCTTTCGGGATTCCCCGTTCCACCAGCTTGTTTCTTACATCATCATACACGTTGAATGTTCCATCATTTTTCGGTGTGCTGAGGTCGCAGAAAATTAACTGGGTAGCCTGTGTATCTTTTCCGTCCTCCCATACCTGGAAAGCATTCTCCACACAGGCATTTACCTTGCTTTCCCCTGCATCTGGAAGCATATCATTTAAAAGCCTCTGGTCTAATGCACATTTTCTTCCGTCGTTGGTAATCTTGAGCATGTTATCTACCCTTGGATCTACCGCACCGCCACGAACCTGTTCTGCACGTTCCGAAAAGGCTTCCACCATTTCTTTCTGTTTCTCACTCGGCTTTAACACTTCATTGATATATTCTGCTTCCGGTACAGGAAGATTCAGCATATCCGCAGTCTGAATATCCGCAGCTTCTTTAAATATGGAGATCAGCTCTGGAAGATTAAAAAAACGGGCAAATCGTGTTTTTGCACGATAACCCGTCCCTTCCGGTGACAATTCGATTGCCGTAACTGTTTCTCCAAAAGTTGCTGCCCACGAATCAAAATGTCCCATTCCCATATTCATTAAAGTATCATACTGGAGGTATCTCATAATGGTGTATAATTCAGTCATACTGTTTGATACGGGTGTTCCCGTTGCAAACGTGATTCCCTTTCCCCCGGTAATCTCATCCATGTATCTGCATTTCATAAACATATCTGAACTTTTCTGTGCATCGGTCTGTGAAATGCCTGCCACATTCCGCATTTTTGTGTATAAAAAAAGGTTTTTGTAATAATGTGACTCGTCCACAAACAGCCTGTCCACGCCTAATTGCTCAAAAGTCACTACATCATCCTTTCGTGTCTGGTCATTCAGTTTTTCCAGTTTTGCTTTCAGGGTTTTCTTTGTTTTTTCCATCTGCTTAACCGTATATTGCTGTCCTGTTTCCTCTTTTGCCGCTTCAATAGAATAGGTAATATCTGCGATCTGGTCTTCCAGCAATACGATCTGTCTTTCCCTGGAAAGCGGGATTTTCTCGAACTGGCTGTGTCCAATAATGACCGCATCATAATCCCCGGTTGCGATTCTGGAACAGAACCGTTTTCTGTTTGCCGGTTCAAAGTCTTTCTTCGTTGCTACCAGAATATTTGCTCCCGGATATAAGCGTAAGAAATCACTTCCCCACTGTTCCAGCAAATGGTTTGGAACCACATAAAGGCTCTTTTGTGCCAGTCCCAGACGCTTGCTCTCCATACCGGCTGCGATCATCTGGAACGTCTTGCCTGCACCTACGCAGTGTGCGAGCAGGGTATTATTTCCATAAAGGATATGTGCCACCGCATTTTTCTGATGTTCCATCAGCTTAATTTCCGGATTCATTCCGACAAACTGGATATGACTGCCATCATATTCTCTTGGTCTTACACTGTTAAACCGTTCATTATAAATTTTGCAAAGTGCTTCCCGTCGACGCATATCCTTAAAGATCCACTCTTTAAATTCCTCCCGGATCAGTTCCTGCTTCTGCTGTGCCAGGGTAGTTTCTTTCCGGTTCAGTACCCGATGTTCCCCATCCGCATCATGTATCGTGTCATAGATTTTTGTGTCACGCAGATTCAGTGCATCCTCCAACAGCCTGTAAGCATTTGCCCTCTGTGTTCCGTAAGTTGCGGTGGAAAGCGGGTTATTGCTGCTGTCCACGTTCTTTCCTTTTACATTCCACTGTCCGGTCACTTCCGCATACTGTACTTTGATACGCTCATAATTGATATGCTGTCGTGGTGTATGGAATGTTTCTGCCATGAACTCTGTAATATAGTCTGGAGAAATCCAAGTTGCACCAAGCCTTGCTTCAATCTCGGAAGCGTCCAGGTCTTTCGGCTGTACCCGTTCCAGTGCTTGCACATTGACCATATATTCTGAATGGTTTTCTGCAAACTGCCTTGCAATGTTCAGCTTCTCCCTGACATTTCCGGAAAGATACTCATCGGATGGCTCCCATTTATCTGTAAGCGGATTCTTAAAGATAACGCCTGTAAGCTCCTCTGTGACCTCCTCCTCTGTTTTTCCGGTAAGCTGCATCATATAAGGAATATCTACTTTTGCCTTTTCCCCGATAGATACCGCCAGTGCCTCACTTGCAGTATCCACCGATGTTACCGGTTCTGCCCTGCGGATCGTCCTTTTCGTAAATATGTCTGCTTTCCGCTTCAACTCGCCCTTTTCGTCCAGAAATTCAAGGGAAGTCAAAAGGCAATAGCTGCTGTCCATGCTGAATGCCCTTTTATTTGCATTGCTGTTGAGTAATCCATACTTTGCAGTAAAGCTGTCATAAACCCGGTTCAATTCAGCCTGTAAGCTGGCAACCTCTTCATCACTGCATTCTTCCAACTGCCGTTCCAGAAGCCTGTTTGTTGCATCCCGGATGGCAACCATGCCTTTGACACGTTCGCCTGTCACAACAGGAAGTTCCATCTTATTCATAACAGAATTTTCCCTGTAATAAATATCCTCTCCGACAAGTGCAAAGCTGAAGTTCTTAATATCCGGATCTGCCGGTATGGATACCACCTGTTCTTCCAGTTCCGTGTCCGAAATCTCCTGCTCTGTGATAGTTCCCTGGATATGCTGTACCGCATCTTTTAACTGTTCTGCCAGATCTGCTCCCTCTTTTGCCTTTACCGTCACTTCCTGTTTTCCGTACTGGGTACTTTCTGTTTTGAAATCTCCAAGCACCATTTCTGGGTGGTCAGCAAAATAGGAATTGACTGTATAACCTTCTGGTGTGGTTTTCAACTGTACCCAGTCTGGTTCTGTGATTGCAGCCCTGTCCCTTTTCTGGAAAAACAGAATATCCGCAACCACACTGGTATTGGCATTTCTCTGGAAAGCATTGTTCGGTAAGCGGATTGCCCCAAGCAGATCTGCCCGATTTGCAAAATACTGTCGGACTTCCGGATTCTGCTTATCCATCGTACCGCTTGATGTAACAACTGCCACCACTCCGCCCGGACGTACCAGATCTAAGGATTTTGCAATAAAATAATCATGGATCATAAAATGGTATCTGTCATATTTGCGGTCACTGACCTGATATGCCCCAAACGGTACATTTCCAATCACGCAGTCAAAAAAGCTGTCCGGGTAACTGGTTTCCTCAAATCCCTGTACTGCAATCCTGTTCTTCTGGTAAAGCTGTTTTGCAATCTGCCCGGAAACCGGATCAAGTTCTACACCATACATACTTGCAGCACCCATACTTTCCGGTAAAAGTCCCATAAAGTTTCCTACTCCACAGGACGGCTCCAGGATATTTCCCTGCTTCAGTCCCATATTTCCAAGTGCTTCATACATAGCCTTGATGACCGTCGGAGAAGTATAAAAGGCATTCAGCGTTGATGCCCTTGCTGCACTGTATTCTTCTGGCGTAAGGACTTCTTTTAACTGCGTATATTCCTCTGCCCAGGCACTGTTTCTTTCTTCAAAAGCCTGTGGAATACCGCCCCATCCAACATATCTTGACAACACTTCCTGTTCTTCCGGTGTTGCCAATCTCTGATCCTGTTCCAGTTCTTTCAGCAGCCTGATAGCTTCCATATTTGCTTTAAACTTTGCTTTCGGACCACCAGCCCCAAGGTCATCGTCCGTAATATGGAAATTATGAAGTTCCTGTTCCTGCACCTGTTCATTCTGCAGATATGGTAAAAATTCTCCCTCATAACCAAACAATTCGTTCTCCCCTGGAATATAATTTCGTCCGGTTTCCATACACCGGAAAATATCAGCTTTTGATGAACCACTTGCTTCGTAGAATCCTGCATAGGAATATAAAATATCATCTTCTCGCTCGTAAGCAGTCAAATGTAATTCTGTATTTCCCCTCGTCTGGTTTACCAGTTCTTTTCCTTCCAGACCTTGAGGAAGAACACCCACTGCTTCAAAATGATACCCCTGATATTCAAATATATTCTCATCCCATTGTTCCTGCACGATTACGGATTCCGGCTCAAACTCTGATTCTGGTTCCCCTTTTTGTACCTCCTCCATTTCTGCAGACGATTCTTCCACTTCTGATTCTTCTGGTTCGGAAGCACTCACAATATCAAATAAAGACATCTGATATCCATTTAAGACATCTGCCTGATCTGGTACTTCCTGTGCCGGGAAAATCGTATAGCTGCCTTCCACATACTGATGTACTTCCGTCAAAAGCTGTAATTTCTTCTCATAAGTTTCATTCACTGATTCAAAATCCAATGGCAGCATTGCCAGTGCATCGTCCATCACCTGTAACAATTTCTGCGACTGCTCCGAATTATTCAGCATAACAGGAAGTTCTTTTCTTGCTTCTTCATTAAAGAAATCCTGCTTGAACGGACGCTCGATTTCTTCTGGCAGCCTTGCATAAAAACTGATCACTTTTCCTGCAATCCGTTCCCTCTCATATTCCGGCATACGGGAATAATCTGCGGAACGTAAGAACTGCTGGTTATTAATCAGATAGCCGATTCTTTTTGCAACTTTTGCCCAGGGCAGCAACACCGAAGTATCTGGATTCCCATAGTCCCCTCTCTCCAGCTTCAAACCTTTCCCATCATAATCTGCATGTGAATTGTCTGCTCCACATAAAGCATGGCTCTGACCGCCTATCCCATATTTTTCCTTGATAAAATCTGTCCTTGCCTTATCATCTCCATTCAGAAGATAAAAAGAATAGGTAGAAAGCCTTCCATCCGAATACGGACCTCCACCGGCAAGAAAAGCATCTATTTCATCTTGAGTAATAAATACCTTATGTTCCTGCCACGCGAATTCATCTCTGGCATTGTATGGAATTACTTCTGCAGCAAATTTCTGAAACTGACCGGATATTCTGATTGGATTATAGGTGCGGAACCGCATAATGCTTTTATCTTCCTCATAAGCCATTGCCAGTCCTTCCAGACGCTCGATCAGATCTGCCAGCCACTGCGAATCTGTTAGTTTCTCTTCCAGATAATCAGTAATTTCCGGATAAATACTGTGAAGATGTGGTAAATCCTCTTCATCAAAGACAAGTTCTGCTACACCCTCTGCCATATCCGCTTTCATATAGGCAAGTGCCTGGGCATGTTCCTTTATCGCATTCTCCCTTGCAACATCAAGTACGGACTGCGGTGCATACTCGCCTTGTTTCAAAAGCTGATGGATACGACCACTCACATCTTTCCAGGACAAAAATGCTTTATCCAGAATCTGATCGGTAACGGTATGCCCTACTGCAATCTGCAATCCAGTTTCATCAAACCAGACCGAATACTCCATACCATTGATTTCAAATCCCTTTCCACCAGTCCCATACTCCCGCTTCACAAACTCCGTATATTCCTCCGGTGTCTGTTCACTCATAAAATTATAGATAATACGAAGCTGGCTCTTGCTTCGGTTTCCTCCGGTTCTTAAAACCTCATCGACCACCTCACTTGGAATGGCAATCTCCCCAGCATAGAGGGCAGCTATTCTGTTTTCGATTTCCTTTTTCTGTTCATTTACAGATGGAAGTTCGGGCAAAGATAAAGCAGAGGCAATTTCTTCCTCTGCTTTACTTAACTGATCTTCACTTGTGTCTTCAATTAGCTGTACACCAATTCCGTCAAGATGCTCTCTTCCGCTGTTGCCGTCAGACTGTTCATATGTGCTGTCCACGCCATCGGGTTCTCCTCTTTCGATGGTGCCGGATTCTTCTCCAACAGTTTCGCTATCTGTACTTCCAATCTCTTCTGTGCTGTTTTCTCGATCTCTTCCAGATGGCTGTTCAGTTTCCCAGTCAGTAACAGGCTCTGATACAGGCTGTTCTTGTGTTCCTTCAGAAATGTCCTCCGCAGCATTCCGTATTTCCCGATCTGTACCTCTGTCTCCTGGATTGTCAGATTCGGAAACAGATAATCCCCTTTGCGATGATATGTCAGTTCCATGCTCATTTCCTCCTTCATCTTCCTGTGAATATTCGTTTTCTATGATTTTGTTGTTGTTTTCTTCACTTTCACGAATTAACGTGTTAAATTTATTATAATTCCTTTCCTCCGAATTTTCAATACCCTTTTTCATTTCTTCTAATGAAATACGGTGTACAAATCTTCCAATATCCACTAGCACAGACTCACTGGCCATGCTCGTCGCATTTCCAATAAATGTCAGCACTGATAAACTGTTATAGTCTGTGATATGTACGAAGTCCATTTCTTCCTGCCGTTCCAGCGGATCAAGTCCGCATCTGGAAGCCAGCGTATAATAAATGCTGTCTGTCAACAGACTGCGAAATTCGCTGCGTATGGTATCTTCTTCCAGCTCCTCCAGGTATGTTCCTTCCGTCACATATGTCAAGCCATCCAGGTATTCATCCAGATTTTCTTCTACCATATACTTCGCTGTTGCCATCAGTGCATCAGAAAGACTTCCTGTATCTTTAGCTTCCAGTCCATAAACTTCTTCTAAATGGTTTAATAACTCCTCCTGTTGCTTCTCCTGCAACCGCCACAGGTAAGGGGTTCTTCCACCTTTTACCTTATGAGTATCCTGAATATCAAATACATATCGGAGTCTTGTTTTCTGCATGGTTTCATCCAAAAGAGCAATTCCCTTTGCTCCTCGGTTTACCCACCGCAGCATTTTTTCATTCCATAATTCCAGCGAAGCACAGGCAGTTGCTTTTGGACGCTGTGCGTGGATCAAAAGCTGATCCATAAATGGATACCTGTATAACCTGGCTGCAGTATCCAGATAATTCATCCAGTCCCTTGGTGAACTGCTGATATGGGCTGCATGATATTCTGCAAGTCCACGTATCTCATCTAAACGAGCCATAACCTATTCCTCCTTCTGACTGTGCTTTATTTTTTCTTTTTAGGAAATTCCAGACTGAATCTGGCTTTTCCATCTTCTACCCCAAGTACAAGATCAGCATCAAATTTGCTGTCCTTTTTCTTGGAATACAGTCCTTTTACATGGGTACGTCCCTTTTTCAGAAACTCCACTGCCATCTTTTTATCCATTGATTTTTTCATGCTTTCCAGAAACCTATTTGACTTCCATAAAGCAAACGGACAACTTCTGTCAGAACAATAATAATTGGTCTTACCCTCATATACATCGGAACCGCATACCGGGCATTTCCCAATTACTTCCCTTGCAGTCTGAAAACGATTCCGTTCTTCTTCTGGAATCGCCCTGCATACTGAAAGAACCTCGGTAATCATAGATACAATCCCATCCATAAATTCATCATCGTGGATTTTTCCCTTTTCCATCATCAGAAGCTGATTCTCCCATTCTGCTGTCAGGCTTGCGGATTTCAGATTCTCCGGCATTACATGAATCAGCTCACAGCCTGCCACCGTAGGAAAAATCTGTTTTCCTTTACGTTCTGCATACCCGGAAGATACCAGCTTCTCAATAATATTGGCTCTGGTTGCCGGTGTCCCCAATCCCTTTTTCTCTGTTTCAGAATCAAATTCCTTATTTCCCGCTGTTTCCATTGCAGCAAGCAGAGTATCTTCGGTAAACATCTTCGGCGGAGAAGTGTAATGTATACTCTTCTCTGCTTTCACAGAGGCAAGAGTCATTCCTTCCTTATATCCTTCTGGAAGTTCTGTCTTATTATCCGGTTCATCAGATTTCTTATCCTTTACACAGTATTTCCGAAAGGCTTCTTCCACTTCTTTGAAGCCCATCTGCACAGGCAGCTTTCCTTTTGCAGTAAATTCATGTTCTTTGCACTGTACGGAAATTTCTGTCTGCTCATAAAGGTACTCTTCCCCTGTTGCCTGAACAAGCTGCTGTCCGATCAGCATCAGCAGATTTTTCTTTCCACCGGAAAGTCCTCCCATGCCTTTTTCCATTGCTTCTTTTGTCGGTAGGATTGCATGATGATCAGATACCTTTGCATTATTAACCACACGATCTATGTTTCCCCTAATCTGTCCAGATTCCAGAAACGGAAGAAAATCTGTCATGCTTTCGGCAAGCATTTTTACCGTTTCTTTCATATCCTCGGTTACATACTGACTGTCTGTTCTCGGATAAGTAACCATCTTTTCTTCATACAGTTCCTGCAGCATATCCAATGTTTTCTGTGCAGTGTATCCGAAAAATCGGTTTGCTTCCCTCTGCAGACTGGTCAGGTCATAAAGTTTGGGCGGAGAAGTCTTTTTCTGTTCTCTTTTCACTCTGGTCACAACAGCTTCTGTCCCATCACAGAGTTTTCTTAATTCTTCCGCTTCTGTTTCAGACTGAATATTTTCTGAAATTACCGCAAGTCTTCCATCTGACAGGGAAACCTTATAATAGGCTTCTTTCTTGAAATGCTCAATTTTCTCTTTTCTTTCCGTCAGCATAGCAAGCGTTGGTGTCTGCACTCTGCCAACTACCAGACGTTTAAAATATCTGGTTGTGTAAGCTCTCGTTGCGTTCATTCCGATCAGCCAGTCCGCCTGTGCCCTGCATACCGCAGCATTACAAAGCCCTGCATATTCTCTCCCGTCAGTTAGGGACTGAAATCCTTTCTGAATGGCTTCATCTTCCATTGAGCTGATCCACAGACGCTTCACTGGTTTCTGACAGCCTGCCAAATCATAAACTCTTTTAAAAATCAGTTCTCCTTCTCTTCCGGCATCACAGCCATTGACCAGATATGCTACATCTGCCCGGTTCATTAAGCTGCATAGCACATCAAACTGCTTCTTTTTATCCTCTGACACCTGCACTTTCCATACTTCCGGAATGATCGGCAAATCCTCAAACTGCCATTTTGCATATTTTTCATCATAAATTTCCGGTGGTACATATTCTGCCAGGTGTCCCAGACACCAACTGACAATGCAACTGTTCCCCTCCAGATACCCGTCCTTTCTCTGATAAGCAGATAAATTTTTTGCAAGGCTCTGTGCCACGCTCGGTTTCTCTGCGATCACTAAAAATTTCGCCATGTTTTCCTCCTGTTCCTGTCAAAAAGGCAGTCCATAAAGAACCGCCCTTTCTCCATACCTTATGCTTTTTTGTTATTTCTGCTGATCTTCCGCATTTTCTTCATCTTCATTGATGTAACTGTCATCAGCAAATTCCAGACCTTCCTCTACAATACCGTCCTCTTTTTTCTTTCGGAATTTACTTAAAGCAAAAGCAGCTAAACCACCGAATACCAGTACAATGCCTCCACCCAGGACTGCAGAACCAAACATTTTATTGTCACTGGATTCCGGTTTTACTTCTGTTTCTGGCTGTACGGTAGTTTCCGGTTCTGGTGTTGTGGTTATTTCTGGAAGAACAACTGCAGATTCCTCTTTTTTCTCGGTTTCCTCATTTTCATCTAAGAACTCTGCCAGATCATTTTCATCTACCAGTGACATCATGTACACGTTCTCGGAAGTACCGGAACGGTCAATGACCATATAAAAGGTATTTCCATTCTTTGTCTGTACCGTCAGAAACTGCTTGGAACTGTCATTCTCTTTATCATCCACAAGCTGTCCGTTTCCCGGCGTGGAAAACGGTGTTCCCTCTGTGGCAGGCTGCTCCGCCGGCTGTTCTTCTATCACCTCTTCCGCAGTTTCAGTCTGCTCTGCGTTTTCATTTGCCTGTGCAAAAGCGGTCACACTGACAGAACCCATCAGTATTGTTGATGACAACATAATCATCAAAATTTTTTTCATTACTTTATTCTTCATCTTCCAAATCCTCTCTTTCTTCTATCAGTCCGATTGACATTTCTCTGTCCATATTTTCTTCTTTCTTTATACCTGTTTCAGAACTATCCATAGAAAGATTGCCCTCTTCATCAAACTGCATGGTAACTGTTCCATTCTGAATCCCGTCCAGAAAAGTCAGCATCTTTCGGCTGTCCATCTTCATGGAACGGATTGCCTTAATGATTTCTGCATCTTCCATCTGCTTTTTCTGGATTCTCAGTTGCCTTACATGCTCCTGCAGTTCCAGAATCTTGTTTTCAGTTTTCTGAATGTCATCCAGAACCTTTTTTAACCGCATATTCATCTCTTATTTACTCCCTTCTAGTGAAGTCTGCCAAATGCCATAAAATGTTGCTGCCAGTAAGAACTTGCAATGCTTGTATACTGAATCGGATTCCCGCAATGAATCATCATGTTATTTCCTACATAAATTCCAACATGGCTCGCTCCCGGCGTATCATAAGTTCCCTGGAAAAAGATCAGATCGCCCGGCTTTGCATCCGATGGAGATACATAGGAACAATAAGAACGAAGTCCGTCCGCTGTTGTTCTTCCCACGTTCCATCCATTTCCACAATTATTGATTACCCAGCATACAAAACCAGAGCAATCAAAACTGGTAGATGGCGATGCACCACCCCATACATACGGATAACCCAGATATTTTTCCGCTTCCCTGATCATCTTGGCAAACTGCGGATCAGAAAGTGCTTCTGCCGGAATATCATATCCAAAACCTGCTCCGCCTGTCGGAATTGTATTAAGGTCAAACAGATAATCACGATTTCCATAGTATTTATTGTAAGCGTCATACTGCTCCTGTTCCTTATCTGTCATACGGTTTCTTAAAACTGCATCCAGGTTATGGTTCGTAAGTGTTACGTCCAGCCGGTTTACTTCTCTTGTTGTAGTTACTTCCACCTCCTGGCTTCCATTACTGTCTGCTATGTATGCTTCCCAGGTCTGATGTCCATGTGCTGATGCAGAAGCGTGATCGCTGTAAAATACATCAAACTGAACACCATATCTTGCAAATGCTCCTGTATCTTCTACTACATATTCCACTCCATTCATAACAACATGGGTTCCCATTGGCACAAATGGATTGGAAGCATCCACCGCAATCGTGTGATTTGCCTGTGGATATGCTCCACTTGCAGTCGGGCCTCCACTCCACTGCCCGCAGCAGATCGGACAGTTGCAATATCCACTGGTCACAACCTGTCCCAGTGATTCTCCAACCCTGACTGTTTTCTTTTCTGTTACAGTTTCTCTTGTCGAATCTGTATATAAGCCATACTGCTCTCTGAAAATCTCCTGAATCTCGTCTGCAACCTCAGCATAGGTAAAACCGCCATACTTGACTGTCAGATAAGAAATAAGCTGATACGGATTGTGTCCGATCTCATCAATCTGGAACTGGAACTCATCATAGTCGGAATGGTTTGCTTTCATCTGATTGATCTGCTCATTCAGTGCATTTTCCAATGCCACATAAGCATTTTCCGCAGCATAAATATCCTCATCCTCACTGGAATAACTGGTAGAAATAATAGCATTGGAACTGCCCTGGAATAACGCAGCACAGCTTGACAGGCTCGTTGCCATTAACGCAGACAGCAGCACCAGAACTCCTATGGACAGGAGGATATTTCTGTTCTGTGCCACAAGCTCCTTGACCGCAGCTTTGGCTTTTTCCGTAAATCGCTGTGCGTTTACAAGCACTGCGTCTTTCACAGCTTTTCCCTGTTTCGCAGCCTGATACTGCTTCTGGTAACGCTTTTTCTGCAATAATTTCTTTAATGCAGACTGTTTCTTCTGTTCTGCTTCTTTCTGAACCGCCTTTTTTGCTTCATTGGAAGCACTGGTGCTAAACTGTAGGCGAGATTTTTCTGTTTCTTCCAAAACGGTTTCCCTCAACCGATTATTTCTCTGTCGGTTTTCTTTCAACCGTTCCCGAACGTAAATTGACTTTCTTGCAAGGCTTTCTCCCGCAAATTCCATCTGATCTGCTGCATCAAGAGCAGCATTATCATCGGTATCCTCTCTGATTTTTTTCTGACCATAGGCAGATACCGTTTCTGAAACAACGTTTGCCCCCTTTCTTGCCATTCCGCTACCGGGAATCATACCTTTACTTTCATCTTCAAAGGAAAGACGGGATTTTGATTTTTTCTGTTCTTTTAGCGTCTGTTCCCTTTTCGTCTTTCCTTTAATCTCTTCCCGAAAATCTTCCATTGATTTTTCATCAACTTCTGACTTTTCATGGCAGCGTTTCTGCTCTTTCGCTGCATAAGCTACGACCATCTTTTTCTTTCGGCTCTGCCTGTCCGGTTCCGATGTTTCAGCATCACGTCCCGGATGTCCCCGGATACTCTCTTTACGAAGTCTGGAACGTGAAACAGACGGAGATTTCTCCCCGCCTGCTTTATCATCACTCATTTCTGAGTTTTCCATTTCTTCCGCTTCCGCAAGTTCTTCCTGTTCCAGAAAAGCGTGTCTGGACTGCAGTCTGTGTTTTCCTTCTTTCACTCCCTCAACTGTTTCTTCTGCAGTATGAGTTTTTCTGACCTTTCCAAAGTCCAGCTCCTGTTCCCTGTGTCCGGCTGTTTTCTTCTCATCTGCCTCACGCCCGGTAATCCGCTTTTCCTTTTTACTGCGGAGATTTTTTTCCCGGAGTCCATCCCGGCTCATCTTCTGGACAGTCTTGTCCCTTGCTTTATATTCATGCTCCTGCATGGTCATCATCTCCTGATCTATGGTAATTTTCCGTTATTTTTCTTTGCAACCAGTACCATACGCCCATTTTTCTGGGAATACTCACAAGTAGACAGTGTAAGTAACTTATCTCTGTATTTTGCTGTTGTTCCTGTCTGATAAAGTGATTTTTCCTTAACGGAAGCAACAAATTTTTTATAATCCTCCACTGTTCCCGCTTTGATAAAACTGTAATAATCAAAATCATTCCCTGTATAAACGGGTGTTGTAAATGCTGCAAATATCTGATACTGTTCATTTCCCCATATCGTGCGGAACAGGATTGTCGGATGTTCTTCGTAAAATCCTTCGTCCTTATATTTTTCAAGGTCAGCAAACATCTTTCCACTGTTCATGTGATGTCCATATATGATCAGATTGTCCGAATTTCCTGGTACACATTCCTCTGCCAGAAATAAACAGCCATTTGCAGAATATTCCCCGTTAAAATCCCGATGCAGATAATAATTTTTATCTCCGGGCCGGTACATGACCGGATAGTCTATTCTCGTTCCATCAATGGTCAGCCAGCCAATACAATCTGGATTCTCTTCATGCAATGCCAAAATTCCAGCATCTACCTCTAAATCGTCGGAAGTATCTTCCTCTGAATCGTCCTCTTTTTCCTGCATAAGTTCCTGTAACTCTTGCTGTAACTGGTTATCCTGTCTTTCCTGCACAAAAAATCCCATCAGGAAATACAGACTGATCGTAAGCAATATAACGGATATAGAAAGTAATAATCCTGCCACCCATTTTCTCATGCTCTGCCATTGCCCCTTTAACTATCGTCTCTGCCTTTAATGCCGAGTTTTTCACGCTTCTCTACATCTTCCGGTTTCGATGACATCAACGCATAAAGCATAAGGGTATTATCGAATCTGTCCTTAAATGGAATAATTGTATTTCCATAAAAGATCAGTCCTTCTCCCTCTCCACTGTTTGTTACATAGGAAAGCTGGTGTGTTGAAATATTAAGCTGTTTTGCCAGAATCTGTCGATCCCCAGATGCCTGGTTAAGCATCAGGATAAAATCTGAGTTTTCAAAGATATTCTCGATTTCCCTTGAAGCAAGCAGATCTTTTACGTTCTGCGTGATACCAGTCGGAATACCGCCCCACTTACGGAATCTCTTCCAAATTTCTACACTGTATGCTGCTGTCTGTTCCTCTTTCAGCAACAGATGGAACTCATCAATATAATATCTGGTTGACTTATGTGCAGAACGGTTGGCTGTTACCCTATTCCAAACCTGATCCTGAACAATCAACATGCCAAGTTTTTTAAGCTGTTTACCAAGGTCTTTAATATCGAAACATACCAGACGATTATTCAGTTCTACATTTGTGCGGTGATTAAACACCTTCAGGGAACCATTTACATAGATTTCCAGTGCAGTTGCCAGCCTCTGCGACTCTGCCTCTTCCTGTTTGCGAAGCAGATTATATAAATCTTCCAGGATTGGCATTTTCTCCGGGACCGGATCAGCAAGATAGTCCTGATATACCAGACGTACACATCGGTCAATGATTGTTTTTTCCACTGGTTCCAGACCATTTTTCCCTCCTACTACCAGTTCACAAAGCGAAAGGATAAAATCTGATTTCAGAGATAGCGGATCGTCATCATCCGCATAATTGATGTTAATGTCCATTGGATTGATGTAATCATGACTGGTCGGAGAAATACGGATAACCTGCCCGTTAAATGCCCGGACTAACGGAAAATATTCTCCCTCCGGATCACAGATGATAATGTCGTCTTTTGTGACAATAAATACATTGGTAATCTCTCTTTTTGCTGCAAAGGATTTACCAGATCCAGGAGTACCAAGTATCAGCCCATTTGGATTCTTCAGCCTTTTCCGATCTGCCATAATCAGGTTATTAGACAGGGCATTTAACCCATAATAGATAGATTCTCCGCCCATAAACAGTTCCTGCGTTGTAAATGGGACAAAAATAGCTGTCGATGTGGTAGTCAATGCCCGCTTGATCGGAATCCAGTTTCTTCCAAGTGGCAAACTGCTCATAAGGCCCTGTTCCTGCTGATAGTCCAGTCTTTTTAATGCACAGTTGTTTGATAATAGGAAAGGTAAATATTATATTAATGTTCTTATTAGAGAGTATTCAGATGTGGAATATATTATAGGAAGTACGGAGTGTAATGTGGAATGAGAAAACAAGAGATCGGTCCTTATATTAGGGGAGGTCTCTTGTTTCTTAGAGTATAATTATTATTGGCAAAAATAAAGGGAAGAGATCGAAACCTCTTCCCAATCATACAGATTTATCTTATTGTTTAATTGCTGAGAAAAAACATAAGGAGTCATGTATGATGAATTCAATGATAAAGGAAAACGGCGTAACATTCAAGCAGTTGGAGAAAAATATTTATGCGTGGGTCTGCCAGTTAGGCAGGGAGTTCACAAAAGAATTCCTGGAACGGTATGACTGGATGCTGTTGGAGAACAGAGACAAAAAGAAGTACAGGAATAAAGGAGGCAGACAGACAACCGTAAAGACCGTATATGGTGAGGTGACCTATCGGAGAAATGTTTATGAAGTGACTGAGGAGGACGGAAGAAAGCGTTTTGTATATCTGCTAGACGAAACACTGGATCTGGATCATGTTGGTTTAATCTCAACGAATATGGCGGAACTGTTGGTAAAAGGGATTACAGAACTATCTTACAGAGAATGTGCCCGTCAGGTCAGTGAGATGACAGGACAGACCATCAGTGCGATGGGAGTATGGAACGTGATTCAGGCGTTAGGGGAAAAGTTTGTGAGGATGAAACTGAGCTGACAGAAGAATATAAGAAAGGGCATGTGAAAGGAAAAAGAGAGGTTCCCGTCCTGTTTGAAGAAGCGGACGGAGTTTATATCCGGCTGCAGGGAAAAGACCGGAAAGAGGAAAAACAGGATAAATCAGAGATTAAGATCGGGATTGCTTATGAAGGATGGAGAAAAACCGGTTCGGATCGTTATGCGCTAGAAAATAAGGTAGTTGTTGCAGGATTTTCCAAAGCAAAGGAGTTTCAGGAATATCGGGAAGCAGCAATCGCGCAGGAGTTTAACCTGGATGAAGTGGATCAAAGAATCTTAAACGCAGACGGAGCATCCTGGATCAAGAAAGTGAAAGATAAAAGCACCTGTTTTCAGTTAGATCCGTTCCATCGGAATAAGGCTGTGAAAGAGAAAATCCATGAACAGGCTGCGAGGGATGCTGTTTTAGAGCTGATAAAAACTGAAGAGATAGAAGAAGTATTCCGGTATCTGGAAATCTATCGAAACAGCTTAAGTGATGAGAGCGAGATTGAAGATGTAGAAGACCTGATTCGTTATTATGAGAACAATCGAGAAGGACTCGTGCCTTATCAGTCTCAAAATCTCAATCTTCCAGATCCACCGGAAGGGTTGGCATATCGGAATATGGGAACAATGGAAAACCATGTATGGAGCGTGATCGCAAAGCGAAATGAAGCATGGACATAGAAGTTGGAGTAAATACATTTTACGTAAAGGAGTAATCTTATGAACCAGCGCCTCACTGCCTCACAGGCAGAAAAAACAAAAAAAATCACAATGATCGGACTTATGACAGCTGTAACATGCATTCTCGGACCTCTTTCCCTCCCGCTTCCATTTAGTCCTGTGCCGATCACTCTGACAAACTTTGCGGTTTTTCTTTCTATTTATATACTCGGAATGAAATACGGAACGATCAGTCTGCTCATTTACCTTGCTCTCGGTACAATCGGACTTCCTGTCTTTTCGTCGTTCAGCGGCGGTCTTGGGAAGCTAGCCGGACCGACCGGGGGATATTTGTTCGGTTTCATCTTCCTTGCACTCATCCATGGATTTTTTATGCTGAGATTTCATAAAAAAACGTTTGCTTCAATCATCGGCATGACTCTCGGCATGATTGCCTGTTATCTATTCGGAACGATATGGCTTGCACTACATATGAGCCTTACTTTCAAAGCTGCCCTTATGATCGGAGTCATCCCTTATCTTCCCGGAGATGCTGTCAAGATCGCTCTCGCAGCAATCATCGGACCGAAACTATCAAGCGCAATACAAAAGACACAGAAATGATTATATACTTTCTTAATTCCCTGTTTATAATTTTTCGTATTCTTTTATAGTTTAAACATACTTTTGACATATTTGTTCTTTATAATCTGAGTTAGATAGTTGATAAGCAACTATCTTCCCCTCATAAAGTTGAAGTGTCAAAAGCACTCTACTTTAACTCTCATTCCTTTAGATAACTATAAAACAACGAAACCCGTTAGCCGGAAGGTTAGCGGGTTTTCGCTGTTTATCGTATTCTATGCATCATTTAAAACTATCAAAACAAACTGTCCTATACAAAAAGATCCCGCTTAACGCAGGATCTTTTTCTCACATATAAGAAGCACTTTCACATAACATAACCGTTCTGCTTCTGTTTTTCTTTTTATTCTGCATGAAGGATTTTATAAACTCCGCCCTGAACAATTACAACTGTCGGATCTTTTGTCGGTTCTCCGTCTTCACTCCATGTAATTGATTTTCCTGTCATTCTGTCAACTTTGATCTCTGTCATCGCTTTTTTCAAAGCATCACTCATATCGGAAACGCTCATATCAGGTGTAAGTTCAGCCTTTTCTGCTGCCTCTTTGATCACATATACGCAGTCATAAGCATCCGCTGCAAACTGATTCGGAGTTCCCTTGAAAGCAGCTTCAAAATCGGATACAAATTTCTGTGTCGCTTCATCTTCCGCATCTGCCGTAAAACGGTGTAAGGAACATTAAATTCTCAGCCAACGCTGCATCAAATCCGTCTAATGCAAGCAGTCCGTCCATTCCGTCACATCCGAACCACTTCGGTGCAAATCCCATTTTGTTTGCCTGAGCAAGAATCAAAGATGCCTCCTGATAATAAATCGGCAGGAAAACAAGTTCTGCGCCTGCGTCTTTCGCTTTCTGAAGCTGAACGGAAAAGTCTGTCTTACTGTCTGCCGTAAACGCTTCTGCCGCTACAATATCAAGTCCGAGTGTTTTCGCCTGCTCTGCGAATTTCTGATAAACTCCCGATGAATATGTGTCGGAACTGTTGTAAATAACCGCTATCTTTTTCGCCAGATTATTCTCTGAGATATAATCAGCCGATGCTTTTCCCTGATCCGGATCTGAGAAGCACATACGGAATGCATTGTCATACTGAATACTTTCTACAGCCGTTGCCGACGGTGTGAGCTGGAACATATTATCTGCATGTGTCTCTTCTACAACTGCCGTACACGGTGTTGATGTCGTCGTTCCGACTAACATCTGCATTCCCCAGTCTTTCAGCGTATTGTACGCATTAACCGACTTTTCGGAATCAGACTGGTCATCCTCAAATTTAAATTCGATCTGATATCCGTTGATACCGCCAGCTTCATTGATCTCGTCAATCGCAAGCTGGATACCGTTTTGTACTGCCGTACCATAAATCGCCGCATCTCCTGTTGTAGGTCCGATACCTCCGATCTTAAATGTATCCGCGTCTGCCGAACCCTTGTCACTTCCGCCGCCGTTTCCGCAAGCCGCCATTGATACTGTCAGAGCTGATACAAGCGCGATACTTGCTGCTTTCTTCCACATTTTCATAACTAAAACTCCTCCTTGCTAACTTACTGTGTTACTATGGTAACTTGCAGAAGCAGTTTTGTCAAGAGAAAAAACAGATTGTACTCTGTTTTTTTCCCTCAAGCTTTTTTCACCGATAAAATCAAACCGCTGATTTAAAACTCTTTTTTTTCTAAAATCCGCTGACTCCAAAACCACGAAGCATCGTAACAATAACTGCCGCCACTATGAC
>ENA-OQDT01000661-OQDT01000661.1-human-gut-metagenome-genome-assembly--contig:-NODE-661-length-22198-cov-5.768610_pt1 | contig 22198 bp, 22 predicted proteins | sample MGYA00242786_ERZ504617 | MGnify/ENA primary metagenome ERZ504617 (study PRJEB26092, sample SAMD00036337) | human gut metagenome | host: Homo sapiens | study: EMG produced TPA metagenomics assembly of...
TGGTTCTAAATGAGAATGCCTGTACATAACCTTTATAAAAGAACAATACAAGGTACAGAGGAGCATATGCGGGATCGCTGAAAAAGCAGAGACGATTTACGGTCTGCACTGCAGGCAGGGGATTCTGACACAGGTGCTCTACAGGGAAGGAGAACCACATTATGGCAGATAAAATTATTGAAAACAATCAGGTATCTATGATGGGCAAAATTGCAGCAGGCTTTACATTCAGTCATCAGGTCTTTGGAGAAGGCTTCTATATGACTGAGCTGCTGGTCAAAAGGCTCAGTGATTCGGAAGACAGGATTCCGGTGATGGTTTCTGAACGGCTGGTGGATGTAACGCAGGATTATATCGGAGAATATGTGGAAATCCATGGACAGTTCCGCTCGTATAACCGCCATGAGGAGAAGCACAACCGTCTCGTGCTTTCAGTATTCAGCAGAGAACTGAAGTTTGTGGAAGAAGAGGATGAAACAGTTCCGGTAAATCAGATTTTTCTGGACGGATATATCTGTAAGCCTCCGGTGTACCGTAAAACTCCTCTTGGAAGAGAAATTGCGGATGTGCTGTTGGCAGTAAATCGTCCGTATGGAAAATCAGATTACATACCATGCATCTGCTGGGGCAGAAATGCCCGCTATGCATCTGCGTTTGAAGTTGGCGGTCATGTTCTGATCTGGGGACGTATCCAGAGCAGAGAATATATGAAACGGATCGGGGAAAATGAAACAGAGAAGAGAGTTGCGTATGAAGTATCTGTAAGCAAGCTGGAATATATGGAATAATTCCATTGCCGCAGGCAATTTGGAATGAATTTTGGCTACGTTACTGTGAACAGTAACGATTACTGTAAACAGTAACACTTGCAATTCTTCATAAACTGCGGTAATATAAGCGTATTCAGATAACTATGGCAGCCTGCTGTTCCACGAAGCATTCCGGCGTGAATATGCCGGAAGCTCATCGCAGAAGTCGAAAACAGACTGCTGTTTATCATGTCTGTAATGACACAGAGAAGAAGGTACAATTTCAATAACGATAAGAGGAATTGTTTGTTATGGAAAAAGAATTTACAGAGGTTTACTGTGGCGGGGGAAAGGGAAAGACAACTCTGGCGATCGGTCAGTGTCTGAGAGCTTCCGCACAGGGTAAAAGCGTCATTATTATTCAGTTTCTGAAAGGAAGAGAGCACAGGGAACTGGATTTTCTGGAGGAACTGGATAATCTGGATATTAAGATATTCCGTTTTGAGAAGCATGATGAAGGATATGAGGAGCTGAATGAGCAGGAGAAGGCAGAGGAGAAAACCAATATTCTCAATGCTTTGAATTTTGCGCGCAAAGTGATCGCAACGCAGGAATGCGATTTTCTGCTCTTGGATGAGATTCTTGCACTTCCGGATTATGGGATCACTACTGCAGAGGCAATCGGTGATATCCTGAAGATGAAGGACGAGAGTATGCATATTTTGCTTACGGGACGGACGTTACCGGACAGCCTGCGTAAATATGCAGACAGCATAACTACACTGACAACAGAGATTGTATAAGGTGTATAAAACCTGATTATTGTTTATGAATGGACAGTAATCTGTATGGAAATTACAGAAGAATAAAGGAGGAAGGCAAATGGCAATTTTTAAAGGTGCAGGTGTTGCAATCGTAACCCCTATGTATGAAGATGGCAAGGTTAATTATGATAAACTGGAGGAACTTCTGGAGTATCAGATTGCAAACAGTACAGATGCGATCATTATCTGCGGAACAACAGGAGAATCATCAACGATGACGCATGGAGAGCATCTTAAGACAATTAAGTTTGCAATCGACAAGGTAAACAAACGTGTTCCGGTTATCGCAGGTACAGGTTCCAACTGTACGGAAACTGCAATTATGATGTCAAAGGAGGCTGCTTCTTACGGTGCAGATGCACTTCTTATAGTGACTCCATATTATAACAAGGCGACTCAGAAAGGACTGATCGCTCATTATACAGCTATTGCAGAGGCAGTTCCGGAAACACCGATCATTATGTACAATGTTCCGAGCCGTACAGGTTGTAACATTCAGCCTGCAACAGCAGTAGCTCTGGCTAAAAATGTTAAGAATATTGTTGGTATCAAAGCAGCAAGCGGAGATCTTTCACAGATTGCAACCATGATGTCCATGGCTGATGGCTGCATTGAACTCTACTCCGGAAATGATGATCAGGTACTTCCGATCCTTTCACTTGGCGGACTTGGAGTAATTTCCGTACTTTCTAATGTAGCTCCTAAGGAAACACATGATATGGTTATGAAATTCCTTGAAGGAGATACAAAGGGTGCAGCAGAAATCCAGTTAAAGGCAATCCCGTTAATTCATGCACTGTTCAGTGAAGTAAACCCGATTCCGGTGAAAGCAGCTCTGAATCTGATGGGTAAAGAAGTGGGACCACTTCGTATGCCATTATCCGAGATGGAAGATGCAAACAAGGCAAAACTTGCTGAAGAACTGAAGAATTTCGGAATTAAACTTGCATAAATATAACCGCAGGATTGTTCGGAAAATCAACTTGCCGATATACTGGAATTGAGAGGAATAGACAAATGGTAAAGATTATTATGCATGGCTGTAACGGTCACATGGGTCAGGTAATCTCCGGACTTGTGGAGAAGGATCCGGATGCTGAGATCGTAGCAGGTATCGATGTGGCAGATCAGGGAAAGAACAGCTACCCTGTATATACAAATATGGAAGAATGCCAGGTAGAGGCAGATGCCCTTATCGACTTCTCTTCTGCAAAAGCAACAGATGCACTTCTTGCTTACTGTGAGAAACGCAAACTCCCGGTTGTATTATGTACAACCGGTTTAAGCGAGGAGCAGCTCGCAAAGGTGGAAGAGACATCTAAGAATGTCGCAGTTCTGAAATCTGCAAATATGTCTCTTGGAATCAATACTCTGATGAAACTGCTTCAGGATGCGGCAAAGGTTCTGGCAACAGCAGGATTTGACATGGAGATTGTTGAGAAGCATCACAGACTGAAACTGGATGCACCAAGCGGAACAGCACTTGCACTGGCTGACAGCATTAATGAGGCAATGGATAACCAGTATCATTATATCTATGACCGCAGCCAGAGACGTGAGATGCGGGATGATAAGGAAATCGGTATCTCAGCAGTCCGCGGTGGAACAATCGTAGGAGAACACGAAGTGATCTTCGCAGGTCCGGATGAAGTGATTGAATTTAAGCATACTGCATATTCCAAAGCTGTATTTGGAAAGGGTGCTGTTGAAGCTGCGAAATTCCTTGCAGGCAAACCGGCAGGAAGATATGATATGAGCGATGTTATTAGTGCAAAATAATCAGGAATGCAGTAAAAATTCATAACTGGTAATTTTCAGTATCTTCATAGCAGTGAAATAAAATATATAAAAGGAAAGTGTATCTGATGTTTCAGAACACTTTCCTTTTTTGTAATATTGACCTGTATGCTGCTATAATAATTCTGATCAATGATTATATGCGTAAGTCAGCAATGTTCTGGAATCCTGCCAGCGGGCAGAAGATGAATCTGCACCCAGGACAACAGAAATATAGGTGTTTCCCCTTGCGGAATAAGAAAGTCCGACAAAACAATAGCCTGCTTTGTTGGTATAGCCTGTTTTCATACCCTGAACTCCCGGAACATTGCCGAGCAGGGCGTTGGTGGTGCCGATAGAATAGCTTCTGCCGGTGTTGAGATTAGAGAAAGAATAATAGCCGGTGCTCACCAGTTTGCGGAACATAGGCTTTTTGATCGCATACTGGGCAATTTTTGCCAGGTCAGAAGCTGTTGTGTAATGGTTATACCCTGCATCCAGACCATTTGGGGTTGCGAAATGTGTATTCGTACATCCGATCTCTGCTGCTTTTTATTCATTAATTTAACAAACTTTGCAGTGGAACCGCTGACGTGTTCGGCAATGGCAACTGCGGTGTCGTTGTGGGAGGGAAGCATCAGGGAATAAAGCAGATCTTTCAGATAAAATATTTCTCCTGCATTTGCATAAAGCTTGCTGGGTTCAATAGATGCTGCGTAAGGGGAGAACTTTACTTTTTCGTTTAATTTGCAGTTTTCAAGTGCAAGGATACAGGTCATAATCTTGGTTGTGCTGGCGTTGGCATGAGCAACATTTTCATTTTTGCCATAAATAATCTGACCGGTATCTGCATTCATGAGAAGTGCACAGTCAGAGGAAAGGGAATAATTTAATCCGGTGTGGGTGACAGTACCATTCTGGTTAAAGTAATAGTAAGTTCCCTTGATCTTGTGTTTTCCTGTAACTGCTTTTCCGTCTTTGCCGAAATAGTATTTCTTTCCGGATTTGTCAGTGTACCATCCGGTAACCATGGCACCGTCTTTACCGACATAGTAATAATTTCCTTTATATTTGATAAGAGAATTCTTTATCAGATATCCCTGAGATCTGGTTCCGAAATAATAATTTTTGCCTTTGATCGTATGCCAGCTGCACCAGCGGTGTCCGAGTTTGTTAAAATAATAGGTCTTTTTGTCAATTTTCAGAAATACATTTTTGGCGATGGTTTTATCATCATAGCGGTAAATCCAGTAATCGCCGTCTTTTACAAATTTTCCCGATGCTGCGATATCAGGTTTCTGAAGTGTGGATGCATAGATAGTAGAAACACTGCAGGTAAACAGCAGGAAAAGTGCAGCCAGAAATATGAAAACAGAGCTGCGAAGTGAATGGTTCCTTTTTCTTTTCATGATAACCTCCTGTAAATATGAGTTATAGATATTCCGTAAAATACTGCAGTCAATCCATCTCATTAATGAGTGAAATCCTGCTATAGCAATGTGTTAGTGTGACGACAAGATTGTTTGAGAAATCAACTTGTCGGTACGCTAGATTGTGGGAGTATATATGTACGGAGTAATCTGTTTTGTGTTATTTAAATCATAGCATGAAAAGTAAATTTTTTCCAGAATAGTATTGAGTTTTTGGTACATATTAAAAACATAATATAAAAACATGAAAAGACGGAGAGGTTCTGCTGCATGGACCGGCAGAATGCTTTCCGGGAACAGGAGATGAATATGGGAATAAAGGTAAAAAAGATTCTGACAGGTACAGCACTTATTATGTCATTGGGCATATTCACAGCATGTGGAAATGCAAATAAAGCAGCTGATGAGGCAGACACAAACGAAGAAAATATGACGGATAATAATGCTGCAAACGATGATAACATGGAAAATAACGCAGGAGAAAACAATACAAATGGAAATAGCACATCAGGAAACAATGCGGCAGATAATAATGTAAATAATGGTGGAACCGTTACAGACAATGGAACTTCCGCAGAGGATGAAGCTACAGAAAATGAGACAAAACAGAATAGCAATGCAGCAGATAATGCCAGAATTGATGAAAACAACAACGGTGACGGCACAGTATCCGGCGAACTGGGAAACAGCGTCAAAGACCTGGGCGAAGGGGTAGGTAATGCTGTAGAAGATGTGGGTGATGCTGTTGGCAATGCGGCAGAAGGAAGATAGACATCAGGAATATTTTATGGTATTATCGTGTTAAATTGATAAAATTGAAATAGTGTACTCCCGGAGTTTTATTGTATTTGTTTTTACAGCCAACTATAGCAATCATCGTAAATAATGCATATTGATTCAGTTCATCAGAGCGTGAAATCCTTTACTGGAGTGAACAGTAACTGAAATCCTGCGTCGGCACGCCTGCAGGTATCTTCTTTGTCCTTCACACTCTGCTGAACTGTCTTGATTGCAGTATTTTATGGAATTGCTATAGTATAAAAAGATTCTGAGAGTACATATAACGGATATGGAGGTACGAATTTTATGAAATTTCGCCCATGTATTGATATACATAATGGAAAAGTAAAGCAGATCGTAGGTGGGAGCCTTACGGACGTACAGGATCAGGCAAGTGAGAATTTTGTATCTGAGCAGGATGCATCTTTCTATGCAGAATTATATAAAAAGGCAGGGATAAAAGGAGGACATGTAATTCTGTTAAATGGTCATGACTCCCCATACTATGAATCAACAAAAGAACAGGCGATTCTTGCATTACATACTTATCCGGGAGGATTACAGATCGGCGGAGGAGTGAACCCGGAAAATGCAGGGGAATATCTTAGTGCAGGTGCCAGTCATGTAATCGTTACATCTTATGTATTTAAAGATGGAAGGATTTCCTGGGAAAATCTGAACAAAATGAAAGAGACTGTGGGAAAAGAGAAACTGGTTCTTGACCTGAGCTGTCGCAGAAAAGATGGAAAATACTATATTGTGACAGACCGCTGGCAGAAATTTACAGATGTCACTATGACACTGGATATTATGAAAGAACTGGGAAGTTACTGCGATGAGTTTCTGGTCCATGCAGTAGATGTGGAAGGAAAGGCACGTGGAGTTGAAACAGAACTTGCATCTCTGCTGGGGGAGTATAAAGGAAATCCGGTTACTTACGCAGGTGGAGTTGGCTCCATGAAGGATATTGAGGATCTGCGAAAATATGGAAAAGACAGACTGGATGTCACAGTAGGCAGTGCATTGGATCTTTTTGGCGGAAATATTTCATTCTCAGAACTGATTAAACTTTAACTAATTTTTATAGTAATCTCAGGAATCACAGTGAAAATGTACAGAACAATTACAGAATTTTTGCTATTTCCCCATAATGACAAAGGAACTTTAAAGTTATTTCTGAAGTAAACAGAAAAAATGTGAAATTTTAATAAAATAGTGTTAAAATTCAAAAATGTGTGTTATAATAGATTCATCAAACAGCAAAGGGGATGGAAGCATGAAGTTTATCATCAGCGGAAAAAATATTACAGTTACAGAAGGTCTTAAGACAGCAGTCCAGGACAAGCTCAGTAAACTGGAAAGGTATTTCACTCCTGACACCGAAGTTGTAGTAACTTTAAGTGTTGAAAAAGAAAGACAGAAAATTGAAGTAACGATTCCGGTAAAAGGAAATATCATCCGTTCCGAACAGGTAAGCAATGACATGTATGTATCAATCGATCTGGTAGAGGAAGTCATTGAACGTCAGCTTCGCAAGTACAAAAATAAAATCGTAGACAAACAGCAGGCAGCAGCCAACTTCCAGAAAGCATATCTGGACAAGGACTACGATGAGGATGAAGAAGTTAAGATCATCCGTACCAAGAAATTCGGAATCAAACCAATGTATCCGGAAGATGCATGCGTACAGATGGAACTGCTCGGACATAATTTCTTTGTATTCTACAATGCAGAGACAGAGCAGGTAAATGTAGTTTACAAACGTAAAGGCAATACTTACGGTCTGATCGAACCGGAATTCTAAATCTGCTTATAAGATCAAAAATATGAAACATAGACAGCCATAAAAAAGTTTTCATAAAGAAAAGCTTCCTTACAGAGAGACAAAATGCCCCCTGTAAGGGAGCTTTTTTGTCAGGAAAAATATATACCTTTAACGCATAAGGAATGCTTTGACGCAGTGGCCTGAATATGTTAAAATATTAAAAGATATTATGAAATTTGTAACTGTTCAGCAGTTAAAAAATTACAAGTTGAAATTCATTCCGGATTTCCTGCGGCAATGGAATATTGACTTGTATATTCTGGTGGAACGTTTTGTTGGAATGGATTGCTGAAGAACAGTTACCGAAATTTTATAAATGAAGAAGTGTAAAAAGAAGGAAGGAGCACAAAAATCATGAGAAAAGCCGGAGTATTAATGCCAGTTTCTGCACTTCCGTCCCGTATTGGTGCCGGAGAACTTGGAGAATCTGCATTCCATTTTATCGAGTTATTAAAGGAGAATCATGTAAAAATATGGCAGATACTGCCACTGAATCCGGTTGGCTATGGTAATTCTCCATACCAGCCATATTCCTCCTGTGCAGGGGATGAGTTGTATATCAGTCTTGATGCGCTTGCAGAGGAAGGTCTGTTAAAGGAACATCCAAAGGAATTTCAGGAGAGAGCTACAAGAGTAGATTATGAGGCTGTCCGCCAGTACAGAGAGCCTTTCTTAAGAGCTGCATTTAATGTTTTTACAGAGAAAAAGGGAGAGGAAGAAACAGCATATAAAGAATTTGCTTCACAGGAATGGGTATATGAGTATGGTGTGTTCCGCGCATTAAAGAAAGCAAATAACGGAGAATGCTGGAATGACTGGCCGGAAGAATATAGAACCTGGCCGGAGAACAGACAGAAGTTACCGGCAGAGGTGGAGACAGAGGCACAGTATCAGATGTTTCTTCAGTATATTTTCTACACACAGTGGATGAAGGTGAAGAAGGCTGCAAACGATGCCGGAATCCAGATTATGGGAGATGTTCCTTTCTATGTGGGACAGGATTCTGTAGACGTATGGGGCGGAAAAGATAACTTTCTTCTTGATACAGATGGACGTCCGATCTTCATCGCCGGAGTACCGCCTGATTATTTCAGTGCTACAGGGCAGAGATGGGGAAATCCGATCTATGACTGGGAGCATATGAAGGAACAGGATTACAGATTCTGGGTGGACAGAATCGGCTATAGCAACAAATTGTTTGATATTATAAGGATCGACCATTTCCGGGCATTTGATACATACTGGAAAATTCCGGCAGACTGCCCGACTGCTATTGACGGTGAATGGATCGAGGCACCGGGATATGAGGTCATTGATACACTTCAGAAAGAAATTCCGGGATTAGATCTGGTAGCAGAGGATCTGGGGCTGCTTCGTCCGGAGGTTCTGATGCTGAAAGATCATTATCATCTGAAGGGAATGAAGATCCTGATCTTCTCCATAGAAACAGGTGGAAAATATGCCCGAGATACCTTCCATGATGTGGAAAACATGATTTTCTACACAGGAACTCATGACAATGATACGATCATGCAGTGGTATGGAAACATGAGTGCTGCAGCCAGAAGAAAAATCCGCCGGATGTTAAAGAGGGCGGGAGCATCACAGGGCTCTGTCAAGGACAGATTCCTGCAGTACACCATGCAGAATCAGGCAGAATATGCGATCATTCCGCTGGCAGATATTCTCGGACTTGGAAAAGAGGGACATATCAACACACCGGGAACTATTGGTTCTCCGAACTGGGAGTGGCATTTACCGGATTTTGTACAGGCCAAAAGGGAACTGCAGAAATTTGGCAGACTGATCGTGGATACGAAGCGATAAATTTTGGTGACTCCGTAATTTTCTTGGTTTGTTCATGAAAAATTCATTGTTTTCCATAACGGAAAGTGTTAGAATATACAAGTATTGTGTATTATAGTAAGTGTTTGTAATGTCCGCATGCTGTTGACATGTCTGCTGTGGACGGAGTGAACAGAAATTATTCCGCACAGCAGTAATTGTTATATGGCAGCAATGCTTGTATAAAAAAGAAATAAACAGGAGTAAAACCTAATATGAATATGTTTTCAAAAGTATTCGGGACCCGCAGCCAGCGAGAGGTTAAGCGTATCATGCCTCTGGTTGAGAAAATTGAGAGCCTGCGCCCGGACATGCAGAAGTTAAGCGACGAAGAACTCAGAGGAAAAACAAGAGAATTTAAGAAACGTCTTGAAGAGGGAGAGACACTGGATGATCTGCTTCCTGAGGCATTTGCGGTTGTACGTGAAGCCGGCAAGCGTGTTCTTGGAATGGAACATTTCCGTGTGCAGCTCATCGGTGGTATCATTCTCCATCAGGGACGTATCGCAGAGATGAGAACAGGTGAAGGTAAAACACTTGTCGCCACACTTCCGTCATATTTAAATGCACTGGAAGGCAAAGGTGTGCATGTTGTAACAGTCAACGATTATCTGGCTAAACGAGATGCGGAAGAAATGGGAAAGATCCATGAGTTTCTTGGCCTGACAGTCGGTGTTGTTTTAAATGATATGAAGCAGGATGAGCGTCGTGCTGCATACAACTGTGATGTTACCTATGTTACGAACAACGAACTTGGTTTCGATTATCTGCGTGACAACATGGTCATCTATAAAGAACAGCTGGTACAGAGAGAGCTGCACTACTGTATCATCGATGAGGTCGACTCCATTCTCATCGACGAGGCACGTACCCCTCTGATCATTTCCGGACAGAGCGGTAAGTCAACCAAGTTATACGAGGCCTGCGATATCCTTGCTCAGCAGTTAGAGCGCGGTGAAGCCAGCCATGAGATGACCAAGATGGCAGCCATCATGGGTGAAGAAGTTATCGAGACAGGTGACTTCGTTGTAAATGAAAAAGATAAGATCGTAAACCTCACAGAGCAGGGCGTTCATAAGGTTGAGAAATTTTTCCATATTGAAAACCTGGCAGATCCGGAGAATCTGGAGATCCAGCATAATATTACACTTGCACTTCGTGCCCATAACCTGATGCATAAGGATCAGGATTATGTAGTTAAAGATGATGAAATCCTTATTGTTGATGAATTCACCGGACGTATCATGCCGGGACGCCGTTACTCAGATGGTCTTCATCAGGCAATCGAAGCGAAAGAGCATGTTAAGATCAAACGTGAGAGCAAGACTCTGGCAACCATCACTTTCCAGAACTTCTTTAATAAATATGATAAGAAGGGCGGTATGACCGGTACAGCTGTCACAGAGGAGAAAGAATTCCGTGATATCTATGCAATGGACGTTGTAGAGATCCCGACTAACAGACCGGTTATCCGAGTTGACCATGAAGATGCTGTTTATATGACAAAGAAAGAGAAATTCAACGCAGTTGTCAATGCTGTAGTGGAAGCTCATGCGAAACAGCAGCCTGTACTGGTCGGTACCATTACGATTGAAACTTCCGAGCTTCTCAGCCGTATGCTGAAGAGACAGGGAATCAAACATAATGTATTGAATGCCAAGTTCCATGAACTTGAGGCAGAGATTGTCTCACAGGCAGGTCAGGCAGGAGCAGTTACGATCGCCACTAACATGGCTGGTCGTGGTACAGATATCAAGCTGGATGATGTGGCAAGAAATGCAGGTGGTCTGATGATCATCGGTACAGAACGTCATGAGTCCAGACGTATTGATAATCAGCTTCGCGGACGTTCCGGACGTCAGGGAGATCCGGGTGAATCCCGTTTCTATATTTCCCTGGAAGATGACCTGATGCGTCTGTTCGGTTCTGAGAGACTGATGAAGATCTTTACATCTCTTGGTGTTGCAGAGAATGAACAGATTGAGCACAAGATGCTTTCCAATGCAATTGAGAAAGCTCAGGAGAAGATTGAGTTTAACAACTTTGGTATCCGTAAGAATCTTCTTGATTATGATCAGGTAAACAATGAACAGCGTGAGATTATCTACAAAGAACGTCGTCAGGTTCTCGACGGTGAGAATATGCGTGAAGCAATCTATAAGATGATCCAGGATACAGTGGATACTTATGTTGATATGTGTTTCTCTGATGATGTAGATTCTGAAGAGTGGGATCTGAATGAATTTAACGGTGTTCTTACTCCGATCATTCCGATCAGACCGCTTACAGCTGAGAGTGTAAAAGGCAAGAAACGCGATGAGATCAGACATGAACTGAAAGAAGAGGCAGTGAAGCTCTATGAAGAAAAAGAAGCAGAGTTCCCGGAACCGGAGCAGCTTCGTGAATTAGAGCGAGTTGTACTTCTGAAATGCATTGACAGCAAGTGGATGGATCACATTGATGATATGGAAATCCTTCGTCAGGGTATCGGACTTGCTGCTTATGGACAGAGAGATCCGGTTGTTGAATATAAAATGAGTGCATTTGATATGTTCAACGAAATGATCACATCCATTCAGGAAGATACTCTTCGTATGCTGTACCATGTACATGTAGAGCAGAAGATCGAGCGTGAACAGGTAGCTAAAGTTACCGGAACAAACAAGGATGACAGTGCCGGTCCTAAGAAACCGGTTCAGAGAAAAGAAATCAAAGTATATCCGAACGATCCCTGCCCATGTGGAAGCGGTAAGAAATACAAACAGTGCTGTGGACGTAAGAATAAGGTCTGACTCGTTTATCTCAGTTGAGAAGACTCCCATTTCTGTATGTGGTGAGTTCATTACTACAGAGCGGGCAGTAATGATTTTGTAAAAAGAACATTGTGAGCAGATCATGTCTGCTGCAAAATAAAAGGGCTGAATCATGAGGCCCTTTTATCGTGCGCAAAAACACGTTAGCGCGTTGAATTGGCAGATTGTGAATATCTGTCTGAACTGTTCAGTACATCCACAGCTATGTGATTATGATTGATGAACAGTCACATAACAATTCCATAAAGGGGGAAAAACAGTATGAAAAGAGAGTCTTTCGGCTCACGCCTTGGTTTTATCCTGGTGTCAGCAGGATGTGCCATCGGTATTGGAAACGTGTGGAAGTTTCCGTATATCTGCGGGGCATATGGAGGCGCAGCCTTTATCCTGATCTACTTATGTTTTCTGGTTATTCTCGGTATTCCGGTTCTGGTAGCAGAATTTGCGGTAGGACGGGGAAGCCACACAAGTGTTGCGAAATGTTTTGACAAACTGGCACCTGCAGGAAACTGCTGGAAGCCATTGAAATTTATTGGTATTATTGGATGTTATATGCTGATGATGTTTTACACAACAGTAGGAGGATGGATGATCTACTATTGTGTGAAGAGTCTGCGGGGAGATTTCGTTGGAGCGACTCCGGAAGCAGTAACACAGTCTTTTTCCGATATGCTGGGAAATGCACCGACGATGATGTTATGGATGGTGATCATCTGTCTGATCGGATTTGCAGTCTGTTTCATGGGATTGCAGAATGGTATTGAAAAAAATCTCCAAAGTAATGATGAGTGCACTGCTTATCATTATGGTGATCCTTGCGGTTCATTCAGTAATGATGGAAGGCGCGGGAGAAGGAATCCGCTTCTATCTGATTCCTGATTTTCAGAAGATTAAGGAAGCAGGAGTTGGTAATGTAGTATTTGCGGCATTGAGTCAGTCATTCTTTACATTATCCATTGGTATTGGTGCCATGCTGATCTTCGGAAGTTATCTGGACAAATCCAGAAGCCTTACCGGAGAGGCGGTAAGCATCACCGTACTTGATACTTTTGTTGCGCTGACAGCAGGATTTATCATTATTCCGGCATGTTTCTCCTATGGAATCCAGCCGGATGCAGGTCCAAGCCTTATCTTTATCACTCTGCCCAATATTTTTGCAAAGATGAGCGGAGGGGCTTTGTGGGGAAGTCTGTTCTTCCTGTTTCTGACATTTGCTGCGGTTTCAACGATCATTGCTGTATTTGAGAACCTGATCGTGTTTAATATGGAACTGTTTGGCTGGAACCGTAAAAAGAGTGTTGTTGTCTGCGCAGTTCTTGTTATGATCTTAAGCATTCCATGTGTGCTTGGATTCAATGTACTTTCCGGATTCCAGCCATTCGGAGATGGAAGCAACATCATGGATCTGGAAGACTTTATTGTTTCTAATAACCTTCTTCCTCTTGGAAGTCTTGGTTACCTTCTGTTTTGTACCAGAAAGAACGGATGGGGATGGGACAATTTCATTGCAGAGGTGAATGCCGGTACAGGCATGAAATTCCCGAAATGTCTGAAAAATTATGTTGCCTATGGAATTCCGGCGATTATCATTGTGATCTATCTGAAAGGTTACTATGATAAATTTGCAGGTCTGGGAACAGCAGCACTGGCCGGATGGATGATCGTGGCACTGGTACTGCTGGGATTCGTATTCTACTGTGCGACAGCGAAGAAGAAAGTGAAACAGTAAGCGGAGCGCGAATATCTGCCCGACCTGAGAACAATAAAAGATGTAATTATGTCTGAAAAGAAAGATTCTTTCAGACATGGTTACATCTTTTTTGTGTTATGGAATTGTTGTGTAAAGGTAGTGGATGCATTATTTTAGAGGATTGCTATAATGAGGCAGTTCTTCGCTGGGGTTGGTTTTGAACTGTTTACGGTATGCCCGGGAAAAAGTGCTGTATTCTGCGAACCCGCTTTCCTGTGCTGCTTTTGTCACAGGCATTCCATTTGAGATCAGAGTACGTGCCATAAGAAGCCGCTTGTTTACAATATAATTATGAAGGGTATAGCCGGTTTCTTGTTTGAACTTCCGCATCAGATGGTACTTGCTTACATAATATCTGGCAGAAAGCGTTTCTACAGACAGATCTTCTTTCAGATTGTGGTTGATATACTGAAGGATACTGGCAATCTGCGAGTCAAAGGTGTAGGATTTTTTATCAAAAATGTACTGCTTTTCCAGAAAGATACGGTTCAGATAAACCATAAACTGAAGAAAAAGTGACTGTGTCAGGATTTCCCTTCCATATTCATCGGATTTTGCAGAATTTTCCAGTTCAAACAGGATGTCTTTCATCTTTTCCTGAAGAGCAGAGTTCAGACGTACCAGATTATAGCTTCGGTCATTTGCTTTCTGGAAGCATTTCAGCAGTTCCTGCCAGGGAATATCGTTTTGGATCCAGAGAATGAAACGTTCATATGGAACAGATGGATCAATCTCCGGGCGGTGGATGGCATGGCGGTTTACCAGAAGAATGTCCCATGGTTTCAGTTGATAAGCTTTTCCTTCTATATGATAAGCAGCCTTGCCGGAGATGAAGATAACTACCTTGTGAAAATCATGATAATGGTAAGAGAATTCCTTTCTGGTCTGGTCTTTAAGATGAAAAAGTCGGAATTGTTCGTTCAGGTATCCTGTTTTTCTGTCTGATAGAACTGTTCTGATAATAATCATATCTGCCTCCGATATCTGCAATGATTATTTAATCGAATCAAGCAAGTCCCCTGTGGAGATTGTGAAAAGAAATAAGCAGTGGAAAGCAATAAGCGGAGGGAAAAGTTTGATTCATGGTATAATCATATCATTTAATGCGCAAATGTACAATTATTACTAAGAATGTAACAAATAGTAACGAATATATTTTATAATTTCTGAGAAAATATGCTACAAAGATATTGACATTATTACACGATAATAGTATCATACAATTACAAAGTAATCGTAAAAACTTTGTAACTATTTCGAAATAGGGTAAAGAAATAGAAAACTGAACAGAGAGGAGTGATGCTGCTGTAAGGCTGTTATATCAGAGAACTGATATAATGGTCTTTTTTGTAACACTTACAGAGCATTTTTTGCAATGTTTTAAGCATTTTACTCTATATACATGGTAAAAACAATAAAATATAATGAATATAAAGTCAGGATGTGATATGAGAAAATTACCTGACACAAAATTTAATCAGACAAGTGGCAAAGTGAGTTGGAAAGATTGCCCGACAATTGATTATCGATGCAGATACAAAAGCGGGAAGTATCCGGGATTATAAATCAGAAGGAGAGATATGGTTATGGCAAATACAATTATTATGAGTAAATATCAGGGACTTGGAAACGATTATCTGATTCTTGATCCGAAGAAAAATCAGGTACAGCTTCAGGGAAAGAAGATTGCACTTCTCTGCCAGAGAGGATTTGGGCTTGGTGCTGACGGTGTGCTCTATGGACCGGTAGAAATTGATGGGAAATTGGGTGTGCGTATTTTTAACGCAGACGGAAGTGAATCTGCCATCAGTGGAAACGGCGTGCGTATTTTTGCCAAATATCTGATGGATAATGGATATATTACTGAGAAAAAATTTGACATTGAAACTATGTCAGGCACGATTCATGTGGAATGCCTGAACAGCCGGGCAACGGAATTTAAAGTAAACATAGGAAAACCATCTTTTATCTCCAGCGACATCCCTGTTTCCGGTGAAGTTCGTGAAGTAATTAAGGAGAATTTCGTATTCCATGGAAAAGAATACAAGGCTACCTGCCTGACAGTTGGTAATCCACACTGCATTATTTTTACAGACAATGTAAGTGCAGAAGCTGTAAAGAATCTGGGACCTTATGTGGAAAATGCAGATGAATTTCCGGAGAGAATGAACCTGCAGATCTGCCGTCAGGTCGACAAGGGAAATCTGGAGATTGAAATCTGGGAAAGAGGCTCCGGATATACAAAGGCTTCCGGAACAGGAAGCTGTGCGGCGGCAGCGGCAGCCTATAAGCTGGGGCTGGTAGAATCCCGTATTAATGTAAATCAGCCAGGCGGAATGATACAGATCGATATGGAAGAGGACGGAACCATCTATATGACAGGAACAGTGGGATATATTGCAGATATAAGTGTTGCAGAGAGCTTCTTCTCATAAATTACACAGACTTTATGCGTAATTCAGTGTAAAGTATGATTACCCACAGTGTGAAATGATTGTTACGATAAATGATCATTTCACGCTGTGGGTAATTCTTTGTTTGTAATTTGCTTAAAGATATGGTATTATTTTAAACGAATTATTTACTAGGACTGCTATAATCTATAGCAATTCAGTCGGTTATCCACAGGGAGTCCGACAGAGAATATTTATAATAAGAAAGTGGGTGAAGCTGTGGTTGAATTAGACCAGTTCAAGAGCATTCTTGCGACTTATACAGAACCATTAGTGGAAGTGAGGGATTCACTTTGACCTGGCTAACAAAGAGCAGAAGGTCGAAGAATTAGAGCGCGAAATGGAAGCGCCTGATTTCTGGGATGATGCAGAAGTTTCCCAGAAGAAAATGAAAGAATTAAAAGACATGAAAGATGACATGGAGACCTATCAGAATCTGGTTACACAGATGGAAGATATGGAAACCATGATCGAGATGGGATATGAGGAGAACGATCCTGCACTGATTCCTGAGATTCAGGAAATGCTGGATGAGTTTCAGAAGGATTTTGACAATATCCGTATCAAGACACTTCTTTCCGGAGAATATGACAGTGAGAATGCTATCATTAAGCTGAATGCAGGTGCAGGCGGAACAGAGGCCTGTGACTGGTGCGGTATGCTTTACCGTATGTACAGCCGTTGGGCAGATAAGAAAGGATTTACCCTGGAAGTGTTGGATTATCTGGACGGCGATGAGGCAGGTATCAAATCTGTTACTTTCCAGGTAAACGGAACAAATGCTTACGGTTATCTGAAATCAGAGAAGGGAGTTCACCGTCTGGTGCGTATTTCTCCTTTCAATGCAGCAGGTAAGCGACAGACATCTTTTGTATCCTGTGATGTTATGCCGGATATCAAGAAGGATCTGGATGTAGAGATCAATGACGATGAGATCCGTATTGACACTTATCGAAGCAGTGGTGCCGGCGGTCAGCATATCAACAAGACATCATCTGCCATCCGTATCACACATTATCCTACCGGAATCGTGGTACAGTGTCAGAATGAACGTTCTCAGCACATGAATAAAGATAAAGCCATGCAGATGCTGAAAGCCAAGCTGTATCTTCTCAAGCAGCAGGAGGCAGAGGAAAAAATCTCTCCGGTATCCGTGGTGAGGTGACAGATATCGGATGGGGAAATCAGATCCGTTCTTATGTTATGCAGCCATATACCATGGTAAAGGATCATCGTACAAACGAGGAGACCGGAAATGTGGATGCAGTACTTGACGGAGGAATTGATATTTTCATCAATGCATATCTGAAATGGATCGCACTGAAGAAATAAAAGAATAAAAAAGGCTGTCTGAAATCAGGACAGCCTTTTTCGTGTTGAGGCATAATGATTTTACACAATGATTCAGCAGAATATATTTCTTGCGTATTTTTGTGTGGTGTGATAATATATCCAGTGTGTAAAAACAAATGTCTTTAAAGAACGGACAGGTAAAGTGATATGCAGAAACCAGTAACAGAGAAAAAGAAATATTTTGTAGTGAGAGAACGTGCGGTTCCGGAAGTCCTGCTGAAGGTTGTGGAGGCAAAGAAGCTTCTGGACTCCGGCAAAGTGGACACTGTACAGGATGCAGCAGAGCGCACAGGAATCAGCAGAAGCTCTTTCTACAAATACAAAGATGATATTTTTCCATTTCATGAAGAGACAAGGGGAAAGACGATCACCTTTATTATCCAGATGGATGATGAACCGGGGCTTTTGTCGGTTGTCCTGCAGACGATTGCACGGTTTCATGGAAACATTCTCACCATTCATCAGAGTATTCCTATCAATGGGGTTGCCACACTTACTCTGAGTGTGGACATTCTTCCGGGCGAGGGGGATGCAGAAGCAATGGTAGAGACGATTGAACAGAATGAAGGAATTCATTATCTGAAAATATTAGGCAGGGAGTAAAAGAAAATGATCAATGTAGCAATTTTAGGATATGGCACAGTTGGAAGCGGTGTATTTGAAGTATTAAATGAAAATAAAGAGAGCATTTCCAGACGTGCCGGACAGGAACTTCATGTAAAATATGTTCTGGATCTTCGTGATTTTCCGGGACAGCCGGTAGAGAAGGTTCTGGTCCATGATTATGAACAGATCGTCAGTGATCCGGAAGTAGATATTGTAGTAGAGGTTATGGGCGGTGTGGAGCCTGCTTATACTTTTGTAAAGAAGGCACTTCTGGCAGGAAAAAATGTCTGCACTTCCAATAAGGCTCTGGTTGCAAAGCATGGCCGCGAGCTGATGGATATTGCAAAGGAAAAGAGCATTAATTTCTTATTTGAAGCAAGCTGTGGCGGCGGAATCCCGATCATTCGTGTCATCAATTCTTCCCTTACAGGAGATGAGATTGACGAAGTAACAGGTATCCTGAACGGAACTACCAACTACATGCTTTATAAGATGAGCACAGAAGGCTGTGAATTTGACACTGTATTAAAGGAAGCACAGCAGAAGGGTTATGCAGAGGCAGATCCTACCGCCGACGTGGAAGGATACGATGCATGCCGTAAGATCGCAATCCTTTCCTCTCTTGCTTATGAGAGATATTTTGATTTTGAAGATATTTATACAGAGGGAATTACAAAGATCACACCTGAAGATATGGAGTATGCTGCGAAGCTTGGCAGAACCATCAAACTTCTTGGAACCAGCCGCAGACTGGCAGACGGAACCTGTTATGCAATGGTAGCACCGTTTATGCTCGGTCAGAACAGCCCTCTTTACAGTGTAAATGATGTGTTTAATGCAGTATTTGTACATGGAAATATGCTTGGAGATGCCATGTTCTATGGAAGCGGTGCAGGTAAACTGCCTACAGCAAGTGCTGTAGTTGGTGATATTGTGGATGCCGCAAAACATCTCCATGTTAATATTGTGACAAACTGGAATAGCACTCCGGCAGTACTGAAACCACTGGATGAAGTGACAGGAAAGTTTTTTTGTGAGAATCAAAAAAGAAGCAGCAGAAGAAGCGAAGAAGGTATTTGGTGATGTTGAGATCATCAGCCTGGGACAGCTTCCGCAGGAATGTGCATTTATCACTGATGAAATGACACAGGGAGCATTTGAAGAGAAACTGGCTCAGATCGGAGATCAGGTACTTGCAAAGATTCGAGTTAAAGATTGATAAACTGACAGATTTCGTGTATCATATAGTGTGCCTGATAAGGTAGACACTGATACAATACTTCAGATAAATATTTGTACAGTGATTACTGTAAACAGAACAGGAAAGGGAAGATATGAGAATCTTCTCTTTCCTGTAAACTTATTATGGAGGAAGTAAAACAATGTTGATTGTCAAGAAATTTGGCGGTACATCGGTTGCAAATAAAGAACGTATCTTTAATGTTGCCAGCCGCTGTATAGAAGAGTACAGAAAAGGAAATGACGTGGTTGTCGTTCTGTCCGCAATGGGAAAATATACGGATGAACTGATCACCATGGCAAGGGATGTCAATGAGAAACCGCCGAAAAGAGAGATGGATATGCTCTTTACCATCGGAGAACAGATGTCTGTTGCACTGATGGCAATGGCGATGGATAAACTGGGAGTTCCTGCGGTTTCCCTGAATGCTTTTCAGGTTTCCATGCATACGACAAGCAGTCATGGAAATGCACGTTTAAAAAGAATTGATACAGAGCGTATCAGAAGAGAGCTGGACAGCAAAAAGATTGTAATAGTTACCGGCTTCCAGGGAGTTGACAAGTATGATGATTATACGACTCTTGGAAGAGGCGGTTCTGACACAACAGCGGTTGCTCTTGCGGCTGCTCTTCATGCAGATGCCTGTGAAATCTATACAGATGTAGATGGTGTTTACACAGCAGATCCGCGTAAGGTTCCGAAAGCAAGAAAGCTCAAAGAGATCACTTACGATGAAATGCTTGACCTTGCGACTCTCGGGGCAGGTGTGCTTCACAACCGTTCTGTGGAGATGGCGAAGAAATATGGCGTGCCGCTTGTGGTACGTTCAAGTTTAAACAACAGTGAAGGAACTGTGGTAAAGGAGGAAGTTACAGTGGAGAGAATGTTGATCAGCGGTGTTGCGCTGGATACAGATGCAGTGAGAATTGCGGTAATCGGATTAAAGGATGAGCCGGGTGTAGCTTTTAAATTATTTGATACCCTTGCGAAGAAGAATATTAATGTAGATGTGATCCTGCAGTCTATCGGACGTGCGGGCAGAAAGGACATTTCCTTCACAGTCGATGGAAATGATCTGGATGATGCAGTTGCAGTTCTGGATGCAAATCAGGCAAGACTTGGATTTGCAGAGCTTCATTCTGAGAGAAATATTGCGAAGCTTTCCATCGTAGGTGCAGGAATGATGAGTAATCCCGGAGTAGCTGCAAAGATGTTTGAGAGCCTCTATAATGAGGGCGTAAACATCAATATGATCTCTACATCCGAGATTCGTGTGACAGTTCTGATCAATGAAAAGGACGGAGTGCGCGCAATGAATGCAGTACATGATGCCTTTGGTCTGGCAGACTGATTTAGGAGAAATACATGACATCGAGACGTGAATTAAAAAACTATGCGAAGCAGGCTATGTCAGGAAAATATGGGATACTGATCCTGGCGTTTGTTGCAGTTCAGGCACTGGCTCTGATCAGCAGCATGATATCCACGGCTTTATTTCCGGGAGAGGAAACAATTGATATTGTGCTGTCGTATGCATTTACATTTATTCTGACTCTGCTGATCAATGTGGTAGCGGCAGGTATGAATTATATGTATCTGAATATTGCCAGAGGGAAAGCATATTCATTAAATGACCTGTTTTATTTTTACAGACATCATCCGGACAGAGTGATCGTTGCCGGATTTTTTATGGCAGTACTGAATCTGCTTACCATGTTGCCCTATACGATTTACAGTAATGCGAATCTTCCAGGTAAAGATGCTTCTGTGGAGGCGCTGATTACCTGGCTGTATACAGGTGTTGTTCTGATGATCGTGGGAATGATTGTTTATCAGATTCTGGTCATTCCTCTGGAGATGACTTATTATATTCTGGCAGATAAGCCGGAATTGAAAAGTACAGAGGCTATGAAAGAGAGTCTGGAGATGATGCATGGAAACTTCGGAAGATATCTTATGCTGAAGATAAGCTTTATCCCATTGATGTTTCTTTCTGTTTTTACGTTCTATATTGCACTCTTGTGGGTATTTCCATATATGGCCATGACAGAAGTAATGTTCTATCGTGATCTGACAGGGGAGCTTAAAGTGCAGAAAGAGGAAGAGGAACGCATGGCACGAGACTATGTGAATCCCATGTTTGACAGCTATTCACGGAACGAACAGCCACAGGAAGATCAGACGCATCCGCAGCATTTTTGGAATGTGACAGGAGAATCTTCAACGGTCTATTATGAAAATAATAAAGATAATGTCTCTTCTGGAAATAAAGAGACGGGAGATATCGAGCATAATTCCTGGGAAAATACAGAAATGCAGGACGATTTACGTAGTCAGACAAATGCGGAAGAAAAGCATGATCAATATATACGGGAAAAAAAATGACATGCAAAGTACTCAGACACAGACTGCTCCGAAAGAGGAAGAAGATAACGAACCAAAACCATGGGATGAATACTTCAATAGCCTATAGCAATCCTCTAAAATAAAAATATATCAGATATAAAAAAGACTTTTCTCAGATACGATTTATTGTCAGAGAAAGGTCCTTTTTTTGGATATTTTACATTGAGAATCTTTTCTGGACATGATAAGATTACTGTACATGATTGAACCGAATTAGACAATATATATAAGAAGGAGGCCGCGCTGTTATGGAAACAAAAAAGAAAAAAACTTCCGGTGGGAATAGAGATGTTTCGTGATATTCGTGAGCATGACTTTTACTATATAGATAAAACAGGCTTTATTAAA
>ENA-OQDT01000662-OQDT01000662.1-human-gut-metagenome-genome-assembly--contig:-NODE-662-length-22196-cov-2.826227_pt1 | contig 22196 bp, 18 predicted proteins | sample MGYA00242786_ERZ504617 | MGnify/ENA primary metagenome ERZ504617 (study PRJEB26092, sample SAMD00036337) | human gut metagenome | host: Homo sapiens | study: EMG produced TPA metagenomics assembly of...
AATCTATCGAAGCACTCGGGACGAAGTTCAACGTTTCCGCTTATCCGACCGATTCGCTCCTGACTACGACACTGCTGGAAGGTTCTGTCCTGCTGACCACGCAGAACCTGTTACATCCTACGGTCTTAAAGCCGAACGAACAGTTTGTCTATAACAAAAGAACGCGATCAGCCCTCCTGCAACAGGTCGACGCCAACCGGTTTGTTTCGTGGACAACCGGATATTATTATTTCCCCGAACAAAGTCTTGAAGCTATTCTGTACCGGTTGAGCCATGTTTACGGCGTGCAGTTCACTGTTAAGTCGGAAGCACTGAACCGCCGGACATTTACCGGGACTTTCTACCGGGGGCAGAGTATCAAGGATATTATGGAGATTATCCATCTGTCAATCCCGATCCGGTATAAGATCGACGATCATCACGTGACAATATCAGAAATCTAAATAAAAACAAATTGCTAATCTTAGTAGGAAATATGGACACCAGTTAGTCTTAAACAAAAAAGAAGAGAAAATCTTGCCGGATCTTCTCTTCTGAAAGTGTGAACAATTAAACTCCCATTGCCGTGGGATCATGTTTAATCTTAAAACATTCAAAAGTATGAATAATCAACGTATAGTTGTTTCTCTTAACCTGAAAAGAACTATAAAAATCATGAAATTAACCGTGTTAATGTTGGCTGTTTGTCTGTCAAGCGTGGTTGCTTCCACCTATGCGCAAACTGCTACTCTAAATGTTTCAGCTAAGAATGAAACTTTAGAAAAGATGTTGAAACAGATCGAAAAGCAGTCCGAGTTCCTGTTTTTCTATAATCTGGAAGAGATCAACAAGAACGAAAAGATCTCTATCAATGAAAAGAATGCTAATATTCAGACTGTGTTGGATGCTATTGCAGCTAAAACAGGTTTGAAATACACTATCAAGGATCGTCACATTGTCCTGACTTCCGAGGCAGCTCCGGCTTCTACCGCCACCACGCAGCAGAATCGTAAGGTGACCGGTACTGTAAGCGATGCATTCGGCCCTGTCGCCGGTGCAAACGTTATCCAGAAAGGTACGACTAACGGTACTACTACCGACATGGATGGAAACTTTTCCATCGAAGTTCCGGCTAACGCGACTTTGCAGATTTCCTTTATCGGATACATCCCTCAGGACATTGTTGTGAAGAACCAGAATGTGATCAACGTTCTGTTGAAAGAAGATACACAGGCTTTGGAAGAAGTGGTTGTTGTCGGTTACGGTACGATGAAGAAGAAGGATATGACAGGTGCAGTTGCATCTGTCAAGATGGATGATACTCCTGTGGCAACAGTGTCTACAGTTAGTCATGCTTTGGCTGGTAAGGCTGCCGGTTTGCAGGTCAGCACGATTAGTGCCCAGCCGGGTGGACAATCAACTTTCCGTATTCGCGGTGCCGCTTCTTCTGATAAGGCGGGGAATGACCCGTTGATCATTATTGATGGTTTTCCTGTGAATTCTCCGGGTTCATTGGATAGTGGTAATCAATATTCAGGAGGTAATAAAGATAATATCCTGGCTTCTATCAATCCAAACGATATTGAATCTATTGAAGTGCTGAAAGATGCAAGTTCGACAGCTATTTATGGTGCTCGTGCCGGTAACGGTGTGATCATCGTGACGACAAAACGAGGTAAGAGCGGGGCGGCTAAGGTACAGTATTCCGGATCGGCTTCTGTACAGCAGATAGCCAAATCTTACGAGATGTTGGACGCTTCCGGTTTTATGCGGGCAACAAACGATTATACTCGTGAACAATGGATGCGTACGAACGGTGTTGGCATTTATGGAGGAAAAGAGGCGACAGACCCTTCCCTGCCGGCTTTGACATTGCCTTATACAGAAGCTCAGATTGCCAATCCGGCTAATAATACGAATTGGTTTGATGAAATATCCCGTTTAGGTTTTCAGACTTCTCATAACTTATCTATAACAGGAGGTAACGATAATACGAAGTACTTGGTTTCTGGAAACTATTTTAATCAGGATGGTGTGATTAAAAATAATGGAATGACAAGATACTCTCTTCGTGCCAATTTGGACCAGAAGTTGAGCAAATATGTAAAGATGGGGATTAATTTGACGGCGACACGTAATGAATATGACAACGTGCCTTTAGGTAGTGGCCAGAATGAGAATGCCGGAATTTTGGTTTCTGCGGCTCAGTTTAATCCGGCTTTGCCCATTCGGGATGAGAATGGCAATTATTCGATGAACTCCGATGCTTCTTTCTTGCCGAATCCTGTTTCATTGCTGGACATTACAGATAAGACGACTCAAGAGCGTTTATTGGCAAATGCATTTTTGAAGTTCGCCCGATAGATGGCTTATTGTTGAAGGCAAATTTCGGTATCGACCGTAACTATCAAAAACTGAAACAATATTTGCCAACGACAACGCTTTATGGACAACGTGAGAATGGTGCGGCCTCTATTGCGCAGGGTGATAATTCCGACTACTTGATGGAATTGACTGCTAATTATACGAAACAGGTAGGCGACCATAACTTCAACGCTTTGGTTGGTCATTCTTATCAGTTGTTTACATATGAAATGTTTTCAGGAAAAAGCAATGACTTCATTACAGACGGTTTCTTGTATAACAACTTGGGCGCGGGTAATGCAAAACGTCCGACTGTAGGATCGAGTGCAACCAAATCTCGTATGGCTTCTTTCTTCGGTCGTTTGAACTATACGTTTAAAGACCGTTATCTGCTGACAGCGACATTGCGTGCCGATGGTTCTTCAAATTTTGCTTCGGGTGAACGTTGGGGATTCTTCCCTTCAGTTGCTGCCGGATGGCGGTTTACGGAAGAAGAGTTCTTGGCTCCTTTGAGAAATGTATTGTCTAATGGTAAATTACGTTTGAGCTATGGTGAAACAGGTAACTCCAACGTAGGAGATAAAGCTTATAGCTATTATAAAGTAGGTAACAATAATATCTTTGGCAATTCCATGATCAATGGTGTCTATTTGAGTCAACTCGGAAACAATGTTTTGACTTGGGAAACAGCCCGTGAATGGAACGTTGGTTTGGATTTAGGTTTCTTGGATGGACGTGTCAATGTAACTGCTGAATATTATCATAAAGTCGTTTCCGATTTGTTGAATGAACAGACTTTGCTGTCTTATAATGAGGTGAATAAAATCATTGCGAACGTGGGTAAGACTCAGAGCCAGGGTTTTGAATTGACGATCAATACGACTAATATCCGTAATAAGGATTTTGAATGGACATCAGACTTGACATTCTCTCTCTATCGTGACAAGTGGAAAGAACGTGATCCGAAATGGAAACCGAATGCTTATGATGAGTATAACGGATGGATGCGTTACTATTCCGGTTATTTGTCAGATGGTTTGGTTCAAGTAGGTGAAACGATCGACCATATGCCCGGTGCATTACCCGGACAGGTGAAGATCAAAGATATTGACGGATATGTTTATGAATCCGATGGTTCCATTAAAGTTGATAAGCATGGCATTCCGATGAAGACCGGAAAGCCTGATGGTAAGTTGGATGATGCAGATAAAGTGATTTACGGATCTGCTGACCCTGGATATTTATTTGGGTTTAATAATACTTTGCGTTGGAAAAACTTTGATTTCAATGTTTATTTCTATGGACAGTTTGATAAGCTTTCTGCCGGAAGTTATAAGAAACAATGGTTGAGTAATAACGTTAATGACTTGCGCCGTGGTTATAATCAGCCTACTTCAATATCGGATCTTTGGTCCTCCAGCAATCCGAACGGTACGTTACCCGGATATTTCCAGACTGAAAGTGCCTATGGAGTCGGTGACTATTATTATGAAAAGACTTGGTTCATCCGTTGTCGTAACATTACTTTAGGTTATAATATTCCTATTAAGACCAGCAAACATATTCTGTCTAACGTACGTGTGTATTTCGACGTGAACAATCCGTTTACGATTACTCCGTATACAGGTCTCGATCCAGAAACTGACATTTCAAGTTCAGACAGTGCTCCATCTCAGTTGCAATGGGCTTATCCGAATGTTCGTACTTACAGCTTCGGTTTGGATATTACATTCTAATAGTATAAACAGTTAAAAATAAAGATAAAGTCATGAAGAAATTATTATATACAGTAATGTGCTGTTGCGCATTGGCCTCATGTACTAATTTGGATTCGGAAGATATGATGCGATCAATCCGGATTTTTTCCCGACGAATGAAAAGGATGCGGTAGGCGCTTGTTGTGGGAGGTGTTTATGCTCCTTTCCGTAGTGCGGAGTATAGCGGTGTATTCAGTACGGCTCACAGTTTCCAGGTTATTGGTGATATGTCAACCGATATTGCTGTTTGTTGTTGGGTGAATGATAGCTGGATTCCGCTGACAACTCATAACTGGACTCCGAATCATTCTTATACGACTCTCAATTATACGGATTATGCCAAATATTTGGGTACAATGACATTGACATTGGATCGTATCTCAAATGTAGAAATGAGTGACGAGAAGAAGGCTTTACTGATGGCTGAAACTCATTTAGGCCGTGGTTGGCTGGCATTTTTATTGTATGATTTCTATGGGCCTATTCCAATTCCGACACTGGAAGATTTGAAGAATCCGTTGGATGAAGTAATTGAGCCGCGTGCGACTCAAGAAGAGATGACAAATTTCATTGAAACGGAATTGACTGAATCATTGAAAGGCTTGCCTACCCGTACGACACAGTTCGGACGCTTTGATAAAGGTTTGGCGTATACAATTCTAATGAAGTATTACATGCATGAGAAGAATTGGGCGAAAGCGGAAGAATGTGGCCGTGAATTGTTGAAAGCCGAATACGGTTATGGATTGATGGACAGATATGCAGATATCTTTACGCTTGAAAATGAAGGGAACAAGGAAATTATCTTTGCTTGTACGGAAGAAAGAGGTACAAATCTTCAGTTGTGGCATGACCATGCTTTACCGGGAAACTATCCGACTAAGAATACTTCTATCCAGAAGTGGGATGGTTATAAAGTTCCTTGGCCTTTCTACCGTACCTTTGAGGAAGGTGATGACCGTCTGTCTGTTTTGGTTGGCGAATATGTAGGTACTGATGGTGTATTGTTTAATGAAGAGTCTGATATCGCCAAACATGGTAACCTTTATTCTGGAGCTGTTCCTGTAAAATATGGCGAAGACCCCGAATCTACAGGTGACGGCAGCCAGATCGACTTGGTTGTTTACCGTTATGCAGACGTCCTGACTTTGCTTTCTGAAGCAATTGTTCGTAAAGGAAATGCCGTAACTTCCGAAGCACTGGACCTGTTGAATCAGGTTCGTGTACGTGCCAAGCTGAATCCATATACAATGGGTGATGTAAAAGGAGTAGACGATTTCTTGCAGAAAGTATTGGATGAAAGAGGGCATGAGCTTTGGTTCGAAGGTGTCCGCCGTTCCGACCTGATCCGTCACGGACAGTTTATCCAGAATGCAAGAGACCGTGGTTGTACGACTACCAAAGATGAATTTGTCTTATTCCCGTTACCTCAAGCTGTAATCAACGAAGGTAAGGGTAAGATCGTTCAAAATCCGGGTTATTGATCCGATTTTTTAGAGTCTATATTTAAATTGAGAAAGGGCCGCATCATTCGCGGCCTTTTTTCTCTCCGTTAACAAATAAATATCATGAGCAATAAACATCTATTCAGTACACTTCTTGCCTGTTTCCTTTTGCTGGTCGGCTCACAGAACATACAGGCGCAGGATTATCCCGCCAGCCCGTTGGAGAAAGAGGGTTACCGTTTGATTTTTCACGATGAGTTCGAGGGGAAAGAGATCGACCGGACGAAATGGATTCCTGAGTATCTGCCTTCTTGGCCGAAAGACCGGACTGTCTGTACACCGACGTATGAGATGAAAGACGGGGTGGTCCGGTTGACGATCGACCGGGATTCAAAAAATGAGTTTGATAAGGGAATGTATATATCGGGTTTTATGAGTGCCAGCCGTACCGGTATGCATCACTATGATCCGAAAAGGAAAGCCCTTCATTCGATCAAGACGGAAGCTACACAAATAAACCAGTATGGCTATTATGAAATGCGTGCCAAGATGCAAGCTGGGGGCGGGGTGCATTGTGCCTGGTGGTTGATCGGGTTTGAAGATGATCCGAACCAAAGTTGCGAGATCGATATCTTTGAAATATTGGGGACTGATGTCAATCGTATCTGGTCTACCGTACACAGCTGGAAAGACTCGACGATCCAGTATCACACGGAACATCCTTGGTTCGCCAATAAGAAATTGGCGGAAGAGTTTCATGTATATGGCTTCGACTGGACACCGGAAGGTGTGACTGTGTATGTGGATGGCATACGGGTGATGACGCATAAGGCGGCGATCACTTATCCGCTGGTCCAGATTATCTCTTTTTATGACAATCGGAAAGCGAAAAACGGCTGGACAGGGACTTACGATCCTTCCGTCCCGTATCCGAAGAGTTTCGATATCGACTATATCCGCATGTACAAGAAGATACCCGAAGGCTGTCAGGCAGTACCGGAAAATGAGTTACGCATCATTTCTATCGAGCCGGCACGCTTGCAGGTATCCGAAGGAAAAGCTACCTTGCGCGATATTGACGGACATGTGACACGCGAGTTGTTATACACGCCTTCGTTTGTAAATGTGCATTATAACGACGGGACGGTAACACAACAGTTTGTGGAATGGGAACCGTTGGATGATAAAGCCTTGCGCTTGGTTCAGGATGCCGGAACGGTTATCGTGAACGGGAAGATTACCGGTCTGCCGGATGACTTGCTGAAAGGGCAGGAGGCTACATTGATTATAACAACAACTAAAAACGATTGATATGAAAAACATTGCGACCTTTATGCTGGTTTCCGCATTGACGCTTGGATTTTTCACCTCTTGCGATTCCGGGGTGCAGCATCGTACTTTCCGGGGTATTTATGCGGATGATCCGGCTGGAATGGAAGGGCTGTATAACCCCGAAAGAGGATTCCGACTTGAAGTGGCACTGGATGTAACGGAAAAGAACTATGTCTGGGCTCCCGAAAAAATATCCTGATATCACTTCTTATCTGGAAGAACAGTCCGAACTCTATGCTTCCGATAGCGTATCACTGGTTCAGACCTACTTCTATTTGACGGGAGCAGTCGGAAAAGAGCTGACAGGAGAGGATTTTCGGACAATGGGTATTTTCTTTGACAAATTAAGGTCCTTAGGCAAGAAAGCGGTCCTCCGTTTTGCTTATGAAACCCAGTTTTTGGGGCGGGCGGCTACTGGTCCTACATTGGAAGACATCATTCGCCATACGGAACAGCTCAAGCCTTTCCTTAAAGAGAATAAGGATGTGATTCAGGTTGTACAGGCTGGCATGATCGGTGCTTGGGGAGAATGGCACAGTTCTTTTCATGGTCTCGAAAAGTCGGACGATACGAAACGGACTATTTTGCAACATATCTGCCGGATGACACCGGAAGGGCGGGCTGTCCAGATACGGGTTCCCGAATATAAGAACCTGCTGGGTACGGCTTCTGATGATTATAAACGGATTTCTTTCCATGACGACTTTATTGTGATCAAAAAGCATCAGTGGGATGGCGGAATGTCAGAAGGTACGCCTGCTTATGAGCAGATTGTGCGTGAGTCTCCTTGTTTTCCGGTCGACGGAGAATTACCTTGGGGAACCTGGAGCATGAATGAGGACCCCGATAATCCTGAAGCCGGGTGGATCATTGATGGATTGCAAACGGCACGCCGCCTGTTCCTGCAACATTTCACTTCTCTTAGCGTGATTCATAACTATAAGGAAAAGAATACGAAAGATAAGTATTCGATGATGTACTGGAAGGAAACTCCTGTTTCCACAGAATTCCTGCGGGAGAACAAGATGCTGGTGTCGGATGGGTATTTCATCAGGAAAGATGGCTCTGTAGCGGAACGGAATGTATTCGATTATATCCGGGACCATCTCGGTTACCGTATCGAGTTGCAGGAGATGACGGCTCCGGCGGTTTTGCTTGCCGGACAGGATAATCCTGTCGAAATATCTTTGATGAACCGTGGTTTCTCGACTTTGTTTAATGAACATCCTGTTTATCTGGTCTTGATTGACGAGTCCGGTAAGGTTTGCCATGTCGCCTTGACGGATGCGAATGTGAATGACTGGCAACCGTATGAAACGGGCGACAGCTCCTGCACTCCGCTCCTGCATACGATTTCTACCAACTTGCAGATTCGCTTGGCCTGGCAAGGGGATGTATCGCCTCGGCCTATGGATTCCCGACGGCTCCGCCCGTTTGCAGTATGACAATCGTTTTGCGATCCGTTGTGCAAACGGCGATACGCAGTGGTGGGTGTCTCCTGATGGAAAGTATGGCGTCAATATCTTAATGAATAAAATCTCTGTCAAATGAAAATCATCCATATCCTCGGCATGTTGCTGGTTGTGCTTGCCGTAAAAGCGGCTTCCCCTATCGAAGGGTTGCTGGAACGTATCGATAAAGGTGCGTCGCGTAAATTTATGATTGAACAGGTGAAATCTCCTGTCGATTTTTTCGAACTCGACCAGAAAGGTGACAAGGTCGTGATCCGGGGTAATAATTATGTGAGTATCGCGACCGGGCTGAACTGGTATCTGAAATATTATGCCGGAATTCATCTTTCTTGGAATGGCATGCAGGCCGAATTGCCGGAGGTCTTGCCGGCAGTGAAGCAGAAGGAACGTCATGAGACGGATATGAAATACCGCTATGACTTCAACTATTGTACCTTCTCCTATACGATGGCCTTTTGGGATTGGACGCGTTGGGAGAAAGAGATCGACTGGATGGCGTTGCATGGCATTAACTTGCCGTTGGCGATGGTCGGGACGGATGGCGTTTGGTACAATGTGCTGAGCAGGTTAGGCTATACGAAGGAAGAAATCAACGATTTTGTAGCCGGTCCCGGTTTCCAGGCTTGGTGGTTGATGAACAACTTGGAAGGTTGGGGCGGCCCGAATCCGGATAGTTGGTATAAGCAGCAGATCGCTTTGCAGAAACGGATCGTGAAGCGGATGCGTGAATATGGCATCGAACCGGTATTCCCCGGATACTCCGGTATGGTTCCTCATAATGCAAAAGAGAAGTTAGGTTTGAATGTCTCTGATCCGGGATTATGGAACGGATATCGCCGTCCGGCATTTTTGCAACCGACAGATCCGCGTTTCGAGGAGATCGCTTCCTTATATTATAAGGAGATGAACAAGCTGTACGGCAAAGCGGACTATTACAGTATGGACCCGTTCCATGAAGGCGGAAGTGTGGTTGGCGTGGATCTGGATGCAGCTGGAAAGGCCATTATGCAGGCAATGAAGAAGAATAATCCGAAAGCCGTTTGGGTGGCTCAGGCATGGCAGGCGAACCCGCGTCCGCAGATGATCGGAAATTTGGAGGCAGGAGATCTGATCGTGTTGGATCTGTTCGCGGAAAGCCGTCCGCAGTGGGGAGATCCTGCATCTACTTGGTACCGGAAGGACGGGTTCGGACAGCATGACTGGATTTATTGTATGTTGCTGAACTATGGTGGGAACGTTGGATTACACGGGAAGATGAAGCACGTGATCGACGAGTTCTATAAGGCGAAGGAAAGTCCGTTCGGTAAAACGCTGAAAGGAGTCGGCATGACGATGGAGGGGAGCGAAAACAACCCGGTCATGTTTGAACTGTTGACGGAACTGCCTTGGCGTCCGCAGCGTTTCGACAAGGATCAGTGGTTGAGGGAGTATACGGTTGCCCGTTACGGAAAGAGCAATCCTACGGTGCAGGACGCTTGGATACTGTTGAGCAATTCCATCTATAACTGTCCGGATGCAAATACGCAGCAGGGAACTCATGAATCTGTATTCTGTGCCCGTCCTACCGAACATCCGTATCAGGTTTCAAGCTGGTCGGAGATGAAAGACTATTATGATCCGAACAATGTGATCCGTGCTGCCGCCATGATGGTGTCTGTAGCCGATGAGTTCAAGGGAAACAATAATTTCGAGTATGATTTGGTCGATATCGTCCGCCAAGCGATCGCCGAGAAAGGACGTCTTACGGAGAAGGTTGTTGAGGCCGCTTTTGCCGCTGGCGACAAAAAGTTGTATAAGGATGCTTCCGACCGTTTCCTGCGTTTGATTCTGTTGCAGGACGAATTGCTGGCAACGCGTCCTGAATTTAAGGTTGGAACCTGGATCGCTCGTGCCCGCAGCCTCGGAAGTACTCCTGAAGAAAAGGAATTGTACGAGTGGAATGCCCGTGTACAGATTACGACTTGGGGTAACCGATTGGCGGCCGACGAAGGCGGCTTGCGCGATTATGCCCATCGCGAATGGAATGGTATCCTGAAAGATTTCTATTATATGCGCTGGAAAACCTGGTTCGATTATCAGACTCGGCTTTTGGATGGCAGAAAAACGGCGGCTATCGACTTTTATGCAATCGAGGAACGCTGGACGAAGGCAACAAATGTTTATTCGAGCGAACCGGAAGGAGATTGTATTTTGACAGTAAAACGTATATTTGTGGAAATATTCGGCAAATAACATAACAACATTGAATATATTATGACACGTAAATCAATCTGTCTCCCTTTTTTTGGTTCTCTTGGCATTGCCCTGCTTTGCTGCGAGCAAGTACGAATCGAAAATAACGTCTCTCGAAGGAGAGAAATGGTGGGGCGGTGCAGTCGGCTTGGGATCGAAGATGCCTTTTGAAGGTGACTTGCGTTTGTTCGACCTCTCTGTCGAGAACCTGAACAATCAGAACGTGCCGCTTCTGCTTTCTTCGGAGGGACGGTATATCTGGAGTGACAAGCCGTTTTCTTTTCAGGTCGAGAATGGAGAGTTGCGTTTGTATTCCGATTATGAGAAGATGGAGCCGATATTGGCGGGCCGTACGTTGAAGGATGCTTATATGGCTGCTTCTGCCAAACATTTCCCACCTTCCGGTGATTTGCCGGATCCGTTGTTCTTTTCCATGCCGCAGTATAATACCTGGATCGAACTGATGTATAACCAGAATCAGGAGGATATCCTGAAATATGCGGATCATGTATTGGAGAATGATTTTCCGGTCGGCGTGTTCATGGTGGATGACAACTGGCAGAAATATTATGGCAATTTCGACTTTAAACCCGAACGTTTTCCTGATCCGAAAGGAATGATTGATCGTCTGCACAGACAGGGATTCAAGATCATGTTCTGGATTTGCCCGTTCGTCAGTCCGGATAGCCCGGAGTTTCGTGAGCTTCAGCAGAAAGGATTCCTGATCAAAAAAAAGGGGACGAATGAAGCGGCCATCATTCCTTGGTGGAACGGTTATAGTGCCTGCTATGACCTGAGCAATCCGGCCGCTGCCGAACATTTGAAACAACAATTGCGCGGCATGCAGGAGAAATATGGGGCGGATGGTTTCAAGTTCGATGCCGGTGATATCGGTCATTATAACGATCCGGAACTGGAGTTTTACGATAAGTCGGCTACTTCAGTGGATATGTGCCGGTATTGGGCGAAGATCGGGTTGGATTTCCCGTTTAACGAATATCGTGCCGGATGGAAGATGGGAGGTGAAGCGCTGGTTCAGCGTCTGGGTGATAAAGATTACTCTTGGAATGCGGTCGGCCTGCTGATCCCTGATATGATTGCTGCCGGTTTGCTGGGATATGCCTATGCCTGTCCGGATATGATCGGCGGAGGCCAGTTCGCCTCTTTCCTGGGAGTAGACCAGACGAAGCTCGATCAAGAGCTGATCGTGCGTTCCTGCCAGGTACATGCCTTGATGCCGATGATGCAGTTTTCGGTGGCTCCTTGGCGCATCCTCGATGAAAAGCATCTGGCGATTTGCCGTGATTATGCCCGTCTGCATGAGAAGATGGGGAGCATATATTCTGGAACAGGCGTATCATGCCGCAAAGACCGGTGAGCCGATCATCCGGCATATGGAATATGCGTTTCCGCACCAGGGATTCGTTGATTGTAAGGATCAGTTCATGTTGGGTGACAGATATCTGGTTGCCCCGGTACTGACCAAGGAACACACGCGCAAAGTGATGCTGCCCGAAGGTGTATGGGTGGACGATACGGGTAAGAAGTTCAAGGGACCGAAAACGATTGAAGTGACAGCCCCTCTGGAACGCCTGCCTTGGTTCGAAAAGTAAAATAAGCGGTTGAAAACATGGGTCTCTGATTCGCATAAACGAGAGAGGAGATATAAACGCTGTTTTCAGATTGTTTTTCTAAAATAACAGTCTGGAAACAGCGTTTTTTGTACTATCTTTATCGGCGAAAAGAGACATTATGGAAACAGCCTCGGAGATAAAAGCTTTTAATAAGTTGTTTGCCGAATATCATGGATTGTTTGTGCGTTTCGCCAATACGTACCTGCAAGATGAAGCGGCAGCGGAAGATATTGCTGTTGAGGGAATCATGTATTATTGGGGAAAATCGCCATTCTCTTTCTTCCGATTCGAATATTCCTGCCTATATCCTGGAAGCGATCAAACATAAATGTCTGAATTACCTTCGTCATCTTCGTGTCCGCGAAGATGTGGAACAACGTATCCAGGAGCATCAGCAACGGGTGAATAGTCTGAGGATTGCCACCCTTGAAGCCTGCGATCCTCAGGAAATTTTCAGCTCGGAGGCCGGACGGCTCGTGGATGAGGCATTGGCAATGATGTCCGACAAAACCCGCCGGATCTTTATCATGAGCCGCTATGAAAATAAAACATACCCGGAAATCGCTGCCCATTTCTCGCTTTCCGTCAAGAGTGTGGAGTTCCACATATCCAAAGCATTGAAGATATTGAAAGTGAAGTTGAAGGACTATATGACGATTGTTTTGTTCATGTGAAACAAAAGTATTTCAGCAAAAAAATGATAATTTTTTTAGGGGATATCTCTTTTGAGGTGCTTATTATAAAAGAAATTTGAAAAACACATTATTGATTAAGTAACATGAGAAAACAGATTTACTGCCTTTTATCTTTTTTATGGATTAGCTGCCTCTCCGTATCGGCAGCCGATCGCTGGGCTATTAATTCTGCCGGTGGTATTACCTGGCAGGTGGATGAGCGGGTTCCGCATGAGGATCATATTGAAATGAGTGGGTTGAGAGTTTCGACCGTGCTTCGCTACGGAGTCGATGCAAACGGCGCCTTTATGCTGAACAGAAGTATGGTATGGCCGATGCTACGCACGATTCCGAATAATACTCATGCCAGCTTGATGCGTCGTTTTGCCTGGAACGTGACGGATATGGTCGAGGTAAACGGGCAGTCTTTGCTGAACGAGAAAGTAAAGGAGGTTACGTTGAACGGCACGATGGTCGTCCAGAGCGAATACACACTTCCCCGTAAGGGAAAACTCGGCTTGACACGTATCTTGTTTCCTTCCGTTTCGAATCCGGCTTTTTGTGAAAAATATATTTTACGGAATATAGGTGAATCCGCGATATCGGTGGAAATCCCTTCTTCACGCTCTGTTGTCGAGACAGATGCCGCGAAAGGGGTGGATGGCAGCTATAAATTAGTTTCGACTATCAACGGACAGGTGGCTCGTCAGTTGCAACCTGGCGAGGAGTTGACGTTCAGCGCGACTTTTGCCGGATACAAAAAGGATGAGCGCGAGCTATCGTTCGATATTGACAGGGAATTACAGGCCCGGCAGGATTTGATTGCCGGATTCTGGGATAACCTGGTTCTGGATACGCCCGATCCTGTCATCAATACAATGTTCGCCTTTGCAAAAATCCGTGGAGCGGAAAGTATTTACGATACGAAAGGAGGCCTGATGCATGGCCCCGGAGGCGAATCCTACTATGCTGCTATCTGGGCAAACGACCAGGCGGAATATATCAACCCTTTCTTCCCTTATTTGGGATATGAGGTCGGAAACCGTTCCGCACTGTGCTCGTATGAACATTTTGCCCGCTTCATGAATCCGGAATACAAGCCGTTGCCTAGCTCGATCATAGCGGAAGGCATTGATGTCTGGGCAGGAGCCGGTGATCGTGGCGATGCGGCGATGGTCGCTTATGGTGCTTCCCGTTATGCTTTGTCCAAAGGAGATAAGGCAGAAGCCGAAAAGTTGTGGCTATTGATCGAATGGTGCTTGGAATATTGTCGGCGCAATTTGAACGAGAGTGGTGTTGTGGCTTCCGATGCGGATGAACTGGAAAACCGTTTCCCAGCAGGGACAGCAAATCTTTGTACTTCTTCCTTATATTATGATGCTTTGATCTCAGCAGGTTATTTAGGGAAGGATTTAGGTAAGCCGGTTGCAGCCTATGCTCGCAGGCTACAGCCCTGAAGAAAAATATCGACCGCTATTTCGGCGGGGCCGTCGAAGGATTTGATACCTATAAATATTATGAAGGAAATGATGTCCTGCGTTCTTGGATCTGCATTCCGCTCACGGTCGGGATACAGGATCGGAAAGATGCGACCATCCAGGCGTTGTTCTCTCCGCGCCTGTGGACGGAGAACGGTTTTGCTGACGCAGGCCGGAAGTGAAACATTCTGGGATCGCTCCACCTTGTATGCGTTGCGTGGTGTGTATGCTTGCGGTGAGACGGAGAAGGCTACCGATTATTTGAGATTCTATTCTTCCCAGCGTCTGTTGGGTGAACATGTCCCTTATGCAATCGAGGCATGGCCGGAAGGCAACCAGCGCCATCTGTCTGCCGAAAGCGGTTTGTATTGCCGTATCATTACGGAAGGGATGTTCGGCATTCGTCCGACCGGCCTGAATTCGTTTGTCTTTACTCCCCGCCTGTCGCAAGAGTGGGATCATATGAACCTGCGTAAGATTTGCGCGTTCAATCAAGTATTCGATATTGAAGTGAAGCGTCTTGGCGATCAACTGCAAGTTGCCGTTATCGCAGACGGAAAAACGATCAGCAACCGGAAAATAAAGGAAGGTGAAAATATTCGGATAAAATTTTAGGGGGTTGCTTTCGAGAGGTGCTTATATAACGGATGGACAGAAATGTATTACATCGATTTTTTGCAGGAACAGCCTCTTTTGAAGAGGAAGAGGCTGTTTGCGATTGGGTGGATGCTTCTGATAAGAATCGGGAAGAGCTGATAAGGGAGCGGAAATATTTTGATGTGCTGTTGTTGCATAAGACGAAAAATAGCAGCATGGTGCAATCCGGTCACCGTTTCAGCCTGCCTTTTGTTATCAGAGAATCGCTGAAGATCGCTGCTGCAATTTCCGTATTGCTAGTGTCTGCCCTATACATATCTAATAATGTGGGAAAATCGGCTCCTGTATTGGAGATGAACAAGATCGTCGTTCCTCCGGGGCAGCGGGCGAACCTCACCCTGTCCGACGGGACGAATGTCTGGCTGAATGCTTGTAGTGAAATGACTTATCCGGCCTCTTTTAGTGAGGATATCCGCCGTGTGTCGTTGAAAGGTGAAGCCTATTTTGATGTATCTAAAGATGTGGAACATCCATTTGTCGTACAGACAAAGAAATGTGATATAAAAGTTTTGGGGACGGAGTTTAATGTTCGGGTGAATGAGGCGGAGTCGGATTGCGAATTTTCAGCTGCCCTGCTGGAAGGTTCCATTGAGTTAACAAATAAAATGGAGCCTGGTTCTTCCATCCGGCTTGCTCCGATGCAGAAAGCGGAATGGACGGGAGGTAAAATGGTGGTGGAATCGATCCGTAACTTGGATGATTATCGTTGGAAAGAGGGATTGATTTGCTTTGAGGATATCCGTTTTGCCGATTTGATGAAACGCTTTGAGAAGACGTATGATATCCGTATTGTAATCCAAAACAAAAGTCTGCATGACTATAAATGTAGTGGTAAATGTCGTGTTTCGGACGGGGTGGATTTCATTTTGCAGGTGTTGCAACGCAGTACGCGTTTTACTTTTTCCCGCAGCGACGATAATACGATTATCTATATAAAGTAAATGTGTAACCTTAAATTAAAAACGAAAATGTCTATGGAATGAAGTGGAACATGGGGTGAAGGTGCTGCTCTTTTTCTCCTTTATTGGCAGAAAAACGACTTCGGTCAACTGGATGAAGGCAAATAGCAGGGGTGAAGGCTAAAAACGTACTTGCCTTCACCTTGTATAGGCCTTGTTAAACAAATCGTATGCTCAAAAAGGTGAATGGTGATCGTGAAATTGCCCGGAACATTTAATTGAAGCGGTTGAGGTCGTTTTATTTGGTTTCTATCCAATAAAATATAGCCTATGACTTATCTAGCGACAGGTTATAGGGTAGGGGACAAAAGAGTATAGGCTGTTCTGGAACGGCCTATATCTTTTAGGAAAGCGGTAGGCATTCCTTCCGGAAAAGCCGCCGACGATTTTATCAAAAGTCGCTGTCTCTTTTAGGGATTCTGTAAAATCAAACTCAACGCTTTTAAGTCGTCGGCCCCGATCAAATCCATCCCTTCTTTAATAAAAAGTTTCTTGAACAGTGGTGTGTCCGGTGCACCCCACCAGCGGAATAGTTTGCCTTCCGCATGGGTTTGCCGGATATATTCGCGCATCTTTTCGAGCTTTTCGGCGGGTATCTCTCCCTGGCCTTTCCAGCCGATGTATTTGGAATAATTATCGCTAATGACAGGCATTTGGGCGGCCGGAATACCTTTCCCTAAATCTTCTATCGTACCGTCTAGAAAGATAAATCGGTTGGTTTCAGCAGCAATAGCCTTACGGGGACTTCTCCCTGACAGATAGAACAACACGGCACTTTCTTGCAGTTTCCCGTCCTTTTCATGACAGAAAAGAGATTCGTATGGCTCCAGTTTCTTTTTCAAGACGGGGTACATCGCTTCGCCGTCTGTCTTGCAATCGACCATCAGGTAAAACGGGCGGTCGCTGCCCGGATATACTTTGCCCCCGTTCTTTTTGATCCGTTCGACTAATGGCAAGAGATACAGTTTCTCGAATGTGATATCCGGGTTGGGGGCGACCGAATCGTGGGACACATACAGCTCGCCGTCGATTAGCCATAAATCCGCTTCCACACAATTGAATTGGAATGAAAGGGCATCGAATAGCGGACGGGGACGTTCATAATCGTTGTGTGAGAAAGCATTGTAATGAATTGTCTGGGCTTCGATAGAGCCGGATAACAGACTGATAAGCAGGATAATTACTTTTAGTTTCATATGGCAGATTCGTATTTGATAAGGCAAAGGTAAACAGTTTTATCCAATTCTCCGGGAATATTGTTTACATTTGCCCTGATCAATCTGATAAACCATGAATAGACGATTATTTTTTAAGAGATCATGCGCTGGGGCATTGCTTTTATCCTGTCCGGGCTTGTTGGCGCGGGAAAATGAAAAGAGACTGCGCTTTGGCTTGGTAACGGATATACATTTTGCTCATCGGAATGTACACGGAACTCGCTATTATGAACAATCCATCACAAAGTTATCGGAAGCAATAGACGTTTTTAATAGGCGGAAATTAGATTTCATGATTGAACTTGGAGACTTGAAGGATATGGGTGATACTCCTGAAAGAGGGCAGACTTTGTCGTTTTTAGATGAGATAGAAGCAAAGTTTCAGACCTTCGACGGCCCTGTTTATCATGTGTTGGGCAATCATGATATGGATAGTATCTCAAAATCTGAATTTCTCGCACATACGAGCAATTACGGGAGTGTGAAAGGAAAACCTTATTATTCCTTCGTACGGAACCAGATCAAGTTTATCGTGCTCGACGGTAATTGCAACGAGGATGGTTCCGATTATGATTCCGGTAATTTCGATTGGACGAAAGCGTTTGTCCCGGCCGGGCAGAAGGAATGGCTCTGGCAGGAACTGAAGAAAGACGATTTGCCGGTCGTGATTTTTATCCACGAATTGTTGGATACTTTCTCCGGGATCGACAAGGAACTTTGTATCGGCAATGCGGAAGAGATCGTTTCGATACTTGAGCAAAGCGGCAAGGTAGTAGCCGTTATCCAAGGGCACCATCATGCCGGGAACTATAGTTTTCGGCATGGAATCCACTATTTTACAATGAAAGGAATGATAGAAGGAAGCCTTCCCGAAAATAATAGTTTTGCCGTCATTGAGATAGACAAAGATTTGAATATCTATATAGAGGGTTTCTATAATTGCAAGAATAAGGAGATGAAACATAATAGATAATCATTATGAAAAACTTCACAGACGAGAAGACTCTTCTTCGGGAGATAAAGAACGGAAACGGCGAAGCATTCGAATTTTTGTTCAATAGCTATTATCCTCGGTTGCGAGGATATGCTGCTCGTTTTGTGACGGATGAGGAAGCAGTCAGGGATATTATACAGGAGAGCTTTTTGAGATTTTGGGAAAAACGTGATCTGATAGAAGCTGTTTCCATTTCATCTCTTCTTTTCGCAATGGTGAGGAATGCCTGTCTGAATTATTTGAAGCATCTGCAACTGGTCGAGCAGCATAATCTGGAACATTTGGATAAGGTGGCCGGGCAGGAAGAACTTTATTATTGGGACTTTAACCTAAGTCCGGAATATACGCTTCTGTATAAGGAATTGCAACAACAGATCAGTCTTGTTATGAGTGATTTGCCTTCCCGTTGCCGTGAAGTATTTGAGATGAGTCGTTTTAAGAAAATGAAAAACCGGGAGATCGCAGATGCTCTCCAAATATCGACTACTGCAGTGGAAAAACATATAGCCAAAGCCTTAGCACGCTTTTCCGCACATTTTAAAGATAAATATCCGTTGGATGTCTATATCGCGATATTAGCTTGGCTGCTTTCCGAATGAACGAAGTCCTGTTTCTTTTGTTTTGGGGAATTTTTTTCAGGAAGGGGGTTGGGTAAAATTCATTTGGGTTGTTACATCATATAGAAAGCAAAAATTATGAAAGAGCAGGAGATCTATAATCACCAGTTGGCAATACGTTATTTTGAAGGACGCATTACTCCCTCCGAAGAAGAGATTCTTTTCCGGTTTGTGAATGATGCACCTTCTAATGAAAGAATGTTCCGCCAATGGGAGGAGGAGTGGATGCTTTCCTATAAACTGATTCCTGAAGTTTCGAATGAATGGAAACAGTTGCAACGCCGGATGCAGGTGCGTCAATCGCTGAATAGTGTGTTTAGTACTAAACACATGCAATTGCAGCGGTTTATCGCTGTTGCTGCAATTGCATGTGTTCTATTATTGAGTGGAACATATAGTTTCTATCTTTATCGGAATACGGAAACTGCCGATAACCGGTTTGCTTTAGAAACTGCCTATGGAGAAAAAAGCAAGCTGATACTGGCGGATGGAACAGTTGTATGGTTGAATGCCGGTTCTTCCTTACAGTATGCCGGTAACTTCAATTCTAAAAAACAGGGAAGTCTTTTTAACTGGTGAAGCTTATTTCGAAGTGACTAAACAGTCAGATGGAACTCCTTTTGTGGTTAAAACGGATCAGTATAGTGTATTGGTGAAAGGAACAAAGTTTAATGTATCTTCTTACCCTGAAGATATTTCTGCCAAAACGACATTATTGGAAGGCTCTATCGATATTTTATATAAAGGGAGGCATATTCCGGTTGCACCGGGAGAATTGCTGAGTCTTGACAAACAAAACGGAAGTTTTTCCCGTCAGAAGGTTCAGGCTTCTCAATATAAATCCTGGACAGAAGGGAGAGTTGAATATGATAAAATCACGCTCAATGAGCTGGCAGTCCGCCTATCCCGTAAATATGACGTTCAGATTCATTTGGGAGACGACTTGGAAAAAGATATAGCTTTCCGCGTATCACTTCGCAATGAAGAGACTGTCGGAGATGTCTTTCACGCTCTATCCGAGATTATTCCGATCCGTTATGAACGGCGGGACCGGGATATTTATATTCGAAAACAATAGCGCAATTGTTAATATATTATTAAATCTAATTCTTTAATTTATTGGTTTATGTATAGAAAACATGTAGGAAGGGCGTTAATCCTTGCCTTGATGCTTTCTGGGGCTACCTCCATGAATGCACAGCGGATCACCCGGCAATTTAAAAATGTTCCTTTAAAAACAGTATTAGCGGAAGTAGAGAAAGAACTACAGTATTCCATCATTTACAAGAAAGACGAGGTAAATGAACGGAAGCAGATTACGCGAGATTTTAAAGATGCATCCTTGGAAGAAGTGCTATCTGCCATATTGGATAATGGATTGTCTTATTCCGTCCAGGGCAAGATGATTGTAATTTCCAAGAAAGAAGCTGCGGAACCATCTATCACTCAGCAAAAGCAGATCATCGTGAAAGGTATTGTGAAAGATGAAAATGGCGAACCTGTTGCCGGTGCGAATGTTGTTGAAAAGGGAACGTCTAATGGTACGATTACGGATATGGATGGGAATTTCTCTTTGTCGATATCCGAAGGTTCCAAATTAAGTATAACGTACATCGGATATTTGGACAAGGATGTTGCGGTTAGTAAAGGTAAGACAACATTGAACATCCAATTGAAGGAAGATACACAAGCTTTGGATGAAGTGGTTGTGGTTGGTTATGGTTCTGTCAAAAAACGCGACCTGACAGGATCTGTTTCACAGATTTCATCTTCATCGATTCAGAATCAGGCTGTGATGAAAGATCCTATGCAAGCATTGCAAGGTAAAATTGCAGGTGCGGATATTACGATGGGAAACTCTCCCGGAGCATCTTCTACCATTGTGATCCGTGGATATAATTCGATCAATGCGGGCAATGATCCATTGATAGTGGTGGATGATGCTCCGTTCGGAGGAAAGATCGATGAGATCAATCCGGCAGAAATCGAGTCGATTGATGTTTTGAAAGATGCTTCATCCACTGCTATTTATGGTTCTCGAGGAGCAAATGGTGTTGTTATCATTACGACAAAACGTGCCCGTAAGGAAGCTAAACTGTCTGTTAGTTATGACGGATATGTCGGTGTGTCCAAGTCATTCAAAAATTATGATATGATGAGTGGTGAAAAATATGCAGACTGGAAAAGAATGGCTAATTATGGAAAGACAGATAAGGAAATATTTGATGATATTCAATTAAAAGCCTTGAACTCCGGACAATTTGTAGATTGGCAAGATTTGATGTTTAGCGGTACGGGCTATAAAACGGATCATAATGTCAGTATCAACCAGTCGAATGGTCGTAACCGTAATATGTTAGTGTTAGGTTATAATAAAGACCAAAGTATTATTGATAATATGGGATATGAACGTTTCTCTGCCCGTATTAATGGGGATATGGAATTAGCAAAGAACTTGAAAGTCGGTTATTCTTCTTTATTGGCACTGACAACCCGTAATAATGGAGATAATAGTGTTTGGAAATATGGTACTGTACTGGATCCTTTAACGGAGGTGTATGATGAAAATGGTGATTTACGCTTCTATAATAGTGGTTGGTATCAGACGGTATTGCATTCGAATCCTTTGTTCGATACTGATAAGAATAATGTAGACAATAAAGAAAAACGTACCCGTATCCTTTTGAACTTATTTGCAGATTGGGAAATAATCAAAGGCTTGAAATTCCGAACAAGTTTGACATATGGCTTGTCGTCAATCGAGAATGGAGTTTATAAGAGTTCTACTTCTCAAGCTCGCCAGTTGGCTTCTCCGTCTGCTGAATACAAAAAAACGAACGAGCAACAGATTACTTTTACGAATGTCCTGAATTATAAGAAGGTATTGAATGATCATAGTTTGGATGTATCGTTGGTGCATGATATGCAGACAGATAAAGCAGAATTGGTCGGTTTGACTGGACAGGATATGCCTTATTACGGTTCGTGGTTTAATGTGAATGAAGCACCGGATGTATTTACACGTCTTTCTTCTGTACGTAAATGGGCTTTGTTGTCATTTATGGGAAGAGTTAATTATACATTTAAGGATCGGTATTTGTTGACATTGACTGGACGTTACGATGGCTCTTCCCGTTTGGCAAAAGGTAATAAATGGGACTTCTTTCCGTCTGTTGCATTGGCTTGGCGTATGAATGATGAGTCTTTCCTTCGGGAAGTTGATTGGCTCTCTAATCTGAAATTACGTTTGAGCTGGGGTAATTCCGGTAATACGGCAATTTCTGAGTATGCACACAAGGAGCTTTAGGTAAATATGTGTATTATTTCGGGACAACCGAGCAGTCGGCAATGGGATATCTGCTACCGAGTTGGCTAATAATCAATT
>ENA-OQDT01000667-OQDT01000667.1-human-gut-metagenome-genome-assembly--contig:-NODE-667-length-22092-cov-3.198907_pt1 | contig 22092 bp, 24 predicted proteins | sample MGYA00242786_ERZ504617 | MGnify/ENA primary metagenome ERZ504617 (study PRJEB26092, sample SAMD00036337) | human gut metagenome | host: Homo sapiens | study: EMG produced TPA metagenomics assembly of...
TAAAAAACAGGTTTGCTTACAGTGTAAACTGATGTTACCGGTACGGTGATCGAGTTTTCAGAGAAACCTAAAAGAATAGTTTCAATGGGAATAGGCAGTGATGAAAATATTGCTGGAGTTAGTTGAGCCGGAAACGCATTGCTGCACTTACTTATCTGTCTGACGATGCTGGTATTTCATCGGTCAGTATTAAAGCTCAGGTAATTAAAGGCAGAGTGCAGCGTAATAATCTGGAAGCAATTTTATCTTATGCTCCTGATCTTGTGGTAGTACCTGATTGGGATGGGATAGACTTTGTTGGTCAGCTTCGGTCTGCCGGAATAAAAGTTTATGTTCACAAGACACCTAATACAATGCAGGAAATCAAGGCTAATATTGCTGAGCTTGCTGCTGCTGTCGGAGAAGATGAGCAGGGATACCTATTGCAGCAGCAAATGGATGAACGATTGTCTGCAATTTGGTCTAAAGTCGGAAAAATAAAACCTGAACAGAGAAAAAAGATTGTGGCACTGTCTTTTATGGGGCCAATGGGTATCAAGGGTTCATCTTTTGATGATATGTGCCATTATGCAAATATTATTAATGCTGTTGAGAATCTTGATATTCCTAGAAATGCTGCTTTTTCAGAAGAACAGATGCTTTTATTGGATCCAGATATTATTTTGGTGCCAAGCTGGGATTACAGTGGAACAAAAAATACTGGTGAATTTCAACGTCAGATTATGACTAATGAAGCATATCAGGGGATTAAGGCTATTCGTAATCATCAGGTTGTTCAAGTTCACGATAGGTATTTGTACAGTACTTCTCAATACGCTGTTAATGCTGTAGAGGAATTGGTTGCTGTTAGTTATCCGGAGCTATATTAGGAGGCTTAAATAATGTCCGGTCGATGTGAGAATTTATACATTGATCGGGCATTTTTGTATTGACACTAAAGTTAAAGAGTGTTAAAATGCAATAGAGTTAGCTATGGCTAACTCTATTGCATTTTATTTTATGAATAAAGTTGTTTATATTGATTTAAATATAGAATGATTTTTGGTTGAAAACAGTGAGCTATTTATTTTTAAGGGAGGCAGTTTATTGATGAGAAAAATTGCGATTTATGGCAAGGGCGGTATTGGCAAGTCTACTACTACTTCAAATTTATCGGCGGCATTGGCGCTTAAAGGTTATAAAGTAATGCAGGTAGGTTGTGACCCTAAGTCTGATTCAACTAAGAATTTGATGAAGGGGATGCGTATTCCTACTGTTTTAGAACAGCTTAAAGAAAAGGGGGAAGCTTTAGAATTAAAAGATATTGTTTTTGAAGGCTTTGGTGGCGTCCTGTGTGTAGAAGCAGGAGGTCCGACACCTGGCATAGGCTGTGCAGGGCGCGGTATTATTTCAGCTTTTGAAAAGCTGGAGGAGTTGAAGGCTTTTGAAATCTATAAGCCGGATATCGTCATTTATGACGTGCTCGGCGACGTTGTTTGCGGCGGTTTTGCAATGCCTATCAGGGGTGGTTATGCCAGAGAAGTGTTTATTGTTTCATCAGGAGAGATGATGGCGCTTTATGCGGCTAATAATATTGCTCAGGCGATCAAAAACTTTGGACGCAGGGGTTATGCTCGCTTGAAAGGCATTATTTTGAACGCTAAAATATTGAGAATGAACAGGAACTGGTGGCCAAGGCTGCCGCTGAGATTGAAACCGAGGTCGTAATGTATGTTCCACGTTCGGGAGATATACAAACAGCTGAAAATCAGGGCGGTACGGTTAGCGAATTTGTACAGGCTTCGCCGATGGTCAAGATCTATCAGGAGTTGGCTGATAAAGTTTTAGAAATGAGTGAAGATACTAAGGGGGATGAATAATGAAAAATAAATTGTTGTTGTTGGCAGTAGTCGTTATAGTAGGTGCGCTTTTGTATTATTGCTTTAATACAGGCAGTAAAAGTGAAGATGTGTCGGCTGCTGCCGGTGAAACTTATAAACTTGAGTATACACCTACGCTGCAGGCTTATGGTTTTACTGAACCGGTTGTTTTAAAAGCAAAGCCTCAGCGAGTCGTATCTTTAGTGCATACTCCGGTTTTGGCACTGTATGAGATGGGTATTAAACAGGTTGCTGTGCCCCAGGCGGCGATGCTGGAATGGCCTGCAGATTTGGTGAAGGATGCAAAGCTGCTGAATGTGTCGATGAATTCTAATTTTGATATCGAATCAGTTATTGCTTTGGAACCAGATCTGGTGATAGTAGGTTATCAGTCTAAGGATACTTATGGGAAAATTCTGGATCGTGAAAAAATACCTGTTTATTATGTTGATGCCGGGCATGTTGTATCTTATGAGTCGATCAAGGAATTGACTGACGTACTGATCAAAGCCTTTGGTCAACATAATGCAGGTGCTGAAGCTATTACGGACAGGTTCAACAAATTGGAAGCCATAATGGCAGAAAAAAGGCAGGAAAATAAAGGGCAAAAAGTTATGGTGCTGCAATCAGCCCCGCCGCGTCATTATATACAGGGTAAAGATGGTACTTTAGGCAGTATGCTGGATATGCTGGGGTACGAAAATGTGTATCAGAACAATAAGATGGTATTGATTGATCTGGAGCAGGCTTTATCTTACGAACCGGATTTACTGTTTTGTGTAGGCGGTTCTAAAACTGCGGCAGAGCATCAGCAGGTAATGGAAGAGGATTTTGCGAAAAAACCTGAATACTGGAACAATATTAAGGCGATACGCGAACATGAGGTTATTTATCTGCCGATAAAATATGTTGCGACAGCCGGGATCAATGTTATTGATAATATAAATGAATTGATCGATATTATTGATGCGAAGAAGCTGAAACAAAATGGGTAAAGAAGTAAATGTCCTGCGGGTAAGTATGGTTTGCCTGGTTTTAGTGGCAGTATTATTATTGCTGGCTGTTGTTGCGCTGGGAGTTGGTAGTGCCGGGTATTCGCTGCAGCAGATCATACAGGCTCTTTTTTATGATGAAAGAGGACCGGTGAGGGTAGTTGTTTATAATTTACGGTTACCGCGTCTGATTATGGCAGTCGAAGTAGGGGCCTGCCTTGCTGTTGCAGGTGCTCTTTTGCAGGCTGTCATGCGTAACCCTCTGGCTGATCCGGGGATTATAGGCGTCTCTGCCGGTGCGGCTACTGCGGCAACGACGATTCTACTGTTGTTTCCGACTTTGGTTTCATCAGTGCCGCTTTTTGCTTTTGGCGGTGCGGCTTTGGCCTGTGTACTTATTTATTTGCTGGCCTGGCGCGATGGGATCGATACTGTCAGAATAATTTTGTCCGGTGTTGCGATAAATACGGTTTTGGGAGCGTATAACTCCTTTTTGCAATTATTGAATTCTGATAATCTTTCCAGTGTTTTATCTTTTATGAACGGCAGTCTTTCGGGACGTTCCTGGGATCATGTTTATATCATTACGGTGTATGCTTTTATTGGTCTTGTTTTAGGCGTATGCTGTATAAAAAATGCCAACATTTTGCAGCTGGGTGACGAAATGGCTCAAAGCCTGGGAGTAAATGTAACTTTTGTACGTATCTTTTTATCTGCGGTGGCTGCTTTTTTGGCATCTGCGACGGTAGCAGAGGCCGGTATGATCGGTTTTGTAGGGCTGGTTGTCCCGCATATTGCGAGAATGATGGTTGGCTCCGACTATAAAGCACTGCTGCCGGTGAGTATGCTTTTGGGTGCGGTGATTCTTCTGGCGGCAGATACTTTGGGGAGGACACTTATACCTGGGATGGAGATACCTGTAGGTATTGTTATGGCAGTTACCGGCGGACCGTTTTTCTTGTATATGTTAAGAAAGAAGGGCAAAGTAAGTGGAAGTTAAGGGTGAAAAATTAGAGATCGGTTACGATGGGCGTATTGTAGTCAGGGAAATGGATATTACTGTAAAAAAAGGTGAGATCACGACTATCATCGGCCCTAACGGTTCAGGTAAATCTACTCTGCTGAAAGCGCTGACACGATTGCTGCGCTGTAGTATGGGCTGCGTCTATCTGAATCAGGAGGATCTGTACAATATCGACAGTAAAAAACTTGCCAAATGTATTGGTGTTTTGCCGCAGCGCCATTGCGCACCTCCTGATTTTAAAGTCAGAGATTTAGTAGGTTATGGGCGCGTACCCTATCAGAAGTGGTACGAACATAATACGGAAGAAGATGAAAAGATAATAGAGTGGGCCCTTGAAAGCAACAGGTACCTGGGCTCTGCGGGATAAATCTATTCAGGAATGCTCGGGCGGGGAATCGCAGCGGGTATGGATAGCTACCGTATTGGCGCAGCAGCCGGAAATTTTGTTTTTGGATGAGCCGACTTACATATTTGGACATTGCGCATCAGCAGGAAACGATGAAACTTAGTAAAAGGACTGAACCATGAGGCGGGATCGGCGTAGTGATGGTCCTGCACGATTTAAGTCATGCGCTGGAGATCAGTGACCGGATCATAGTTTTGAAAAATGGCTGTAAGTATGGTGAAGGTCGTCCGCAGGATATTTATCACACCTAAAATGATGCGTGAGGTTTACGACGTAGATTGTGATGTAGTGCAGATTCCCGGGCGTAAGAAGCCTTTAATTATGTTTAAAGAAATAAGTTGATAAAAGGAGTTTTTTATGGCGATTGGATGGAAAAGAGCTGGTTGAAAAACTTGCTAAATTGAGTCAGGTACAAAGCATTAAAGATATACCACAGCTTACTCATGCTTTGTTCCCGGGGACACACTGTCCTCTGATGGGTGCGGCTATGGCTGTTGGCGGTATCAAGGACAGCCTGATCGTTGTGGTTGGTACGGATGAATGCACTTATTACACTAAAAGTATGACCATACATTCTGAAAAATTTGGGGGCATTGACGGCCGTTGTGTTTCAGTCGTTTTGGATGACCATGATGTAACCTTTGGCAGTGCGGAAAAGGTACAGGGAGCTTTTAAAGAAATAATTGAAGAATATCGCCCCCAATGTGTATTTTTGGTAACTACCTGTGTCATTGAAATAATTGGTGATGACTTTGACGCTATTTCAGAAGGTCTCAGTGAGCTTTATGGTATTCCGGTGCTGCCGGTTCATACTGAGCATTTTAAATGTGAGGACCATTTGCCTGGTCTGGAACGAACGATTACTGTTTGTGCTGAAATGATGAAATCGTGTGATTGTGACAACAGTGTCAATTTGCTGGGGCAGAGAATGGGTGATTTTGCAACGACGGAGCTTTATGCCATGCTGCAGAAAGCCGGCGTAAAAAATCGGTTTGCAGCTGCCCTGCGGCTGTTCGGTAGACGATATAAAAAAATGCTGCTGCAGCGAAAGTGAATATTGTCGTTAATGATATTGCGCTGCCGCTGGCCCAAAAGATGCAGGAAAAATTTGGTATTCCTTACGTTTACTTTAATAAATTTGTTATTCCCGAAAAAATCTATGAAGCCTATAAAAATCTTTTTGGGTATTTGGAGCTGGAACTGCCGGGAGAATTGGAAGGACTTTATCAAAACGCAAGAGAGAAAATCGAAAAAAACAAGGGTGAATTGGAGGGTATTACTTATATTTACGGGAATACGCCGTATGCAGTTTTTGAAATGAACTGTTTCCTCAGTTCCCTGGGAATGGTGCCTCAGGTGATCCAAACCAACAGATATACAGAAGCAGATGAGCCTTATGCAAAAGAAATATTGCAGTATACAGATCCTTATGTTTGCAAAGCGGCTAATATCGCGCCGCTGCAATATGTGTATGATGTATTGTCTCCTTATTTATATTTAGGACATGAATTTGGCAACAGACTGCGTCAAAAAGGCATTGCCATTGTTCACAGTGACAGAGCAAGTGGTATGCTGGGTTTTGAAGTTACAGGATATTTACTGCAGCAGCTAGTCAAGTCTGTTAGGGAAGCCAAAGAATATAGAAAGGAGCTGTGCTTATGAGTTTATGCAGATATTTGCCTGTTCCATCAGACAGAATGGGTATCATTTGGAGTCTGCTCAGCGTAAAAGACAGCATCATTCTTGAATATGGCCCGGCCGGGACAACCCATTTTAGTATGGGCTTTTATGGAGCTTTAGGAGTAGACTGGCAGCAGAGGCTGTTTACAACACATATGAACGAAGACGATGTAGTCATGGGCGATGTTACCCGTTTGGAAGAAGCTATTGTCGAATTGGATAAAAGCTATGAACCAAAAGTTATTTTGTCGTGGCATCTTCTATTTCCGCAGTTATTGGTACTGATATAAAAGGCGTTTGCAATTATATGCAGAAAGAAGTTCAGGCTAAGCTGGTTGCATTTGAGCAGGGAGGATTTAGGGGCGACTACAGCATAGGTCTGACTGAAGTTTATAAATTGCTGGTCAATAATCTTTCTTGTAAAGAACAGAGAAAGAGAAAGAAAATATTTAATATCATTGGCGCGTCAATGGGCAGTTATCGTGCCGCGTCGGATGTATGGGAACTGCAGAACTTGATGCGTGAAGCCTTTGGTTATGAAATGCATACCTGCCTGTGCTATGAAACATCTGTTGATGAAATCGGTGATATCGGCACAGCTGAAATAAATTTGGTAATGCGTCAGGAAGGTTTACCGGCAGCAGAAGTGCTGAAAAATAAATTTGATATGCCATTTGTTGTCAGTGCTCCTTACGGTTATGCAGCAACTTTAGCATGGTTGGAAGAAGTCGGTAAAATTCTGGGACAGCTACCTGACGTTAAAATGTGCGCCAGATTACGTCTTAAAGCACAGAATACAGCGTCTTTAAAAATGTATGCTATGATGATGGGCAGAAAAAAAAACACCTCAGGCAGCTGTGATCGGCGAGTATGACCTGGTTAAAGGGTTGAGTGCTTTTCTTCGGTCTGTAGGGATCGATGTTAAGTATAAACTTTGCAGCCATTCTTTAAAAAGTATCGTTGAGCCTGAGTTGGATATTCGATATATATCTGTGGAAAAAGAAAAAATTGATATATTAAAAAAATTGCAGAAGACACTTGTTCTGGCAGACGATGTTTCGCACAGGCTTTGTGATAGCAGTAATGTCGTAGTGAGAGTAAGTGCTCCTTTTATTGACGGAGCCCAGATAGCGACACATTTGCCGTTGCTTGGCGAAAAGGGGACAGATTTCTTACTGGAAACTATCGAAGCATATTATCAGACTTTAGCTTAATAATAGAAACTTTAAGTATCCCCTCTAGATATAATACGTGAGGGGATACTTAAAAACAAAAGGTTAGCTAAGGCTAACTTGGCGCGTAAGAAAAATTTTTCTGGACAGGCTAAATGCCGGTAAGTTATGGGCCTGAAAGATTCCATACTATATTTTTATAATAAAAAGGAGGCTGACGCTGTTGTTGTTTTAGTATTCATTATAAGGAAATTTTAGGGGAGTTCGAATGAAACGGTTTTTAAAATTTTTATGCATGTGCCTCATTATGAGTATGGCAGAATCAGCACATGCCGCATTGCCAACAGTAAAAGATACGGTTATTATTTCTGCGGCAGACAGAAAAGCCGTTACTCTTGCTGAAATGGCTGAAAACTTTGTTGATTATGATGTAGTTTTTTTTGGTGAATTTCATGATCAGGATGTACTGCATGAGCTGGAATATGAAATGCTGCAGCAACTGTATGCCATTCATGGTGACAAGCTTGTTTTGTCACTGGAAATGTTTGAGGCAGATAACCAGTTCGTTTTAAATGAGTATTTAGCCGGTAGAATTACGGAGGAGGAATTTCTGGCAAAATCGCGTCCCTGGCCAAGATATAAAACAGATTACCGTCAGCTGGTAGAATTTGCAAAAGCACATAAGCTGCCAGTCTTAGCCAGCAATATACCACGTTTTTTAGCAGCAAAATTGGCGAAAGAGGGAATCTTTAGCTGCAGTAGCAGAGCTGGATAAGCAATATTTACCGGTCAGGACCTATGCGCCTGCAGGAAAGTATAAAGAGAAGTTTGCTGCTTATATGACTAAGGGGTCAAACACCGATGCGAATTCCGCAGGAACGGATAGATCAGGTATTTGCCGCACAGTGCATAAAAGATGATAAGATGGCGGAAAGTATTTTTTATTATTGGCAGGATAATCAGGATAAGGTAATTTTCATATCAACGGCTGCTTTCATTCCGACGGACATTTGGGAACTGTCGAAAAATTGGAAGCATTGAATCCGGCGTTAAAAGTAGGTGTAATTACGCCTAAAGACATGCCGGAATCTAAAAACTATATGGAAACCTATGCTGATGATAAAAAGACGGCGAATATATTATTTATTTTCCAAGAGTAGAAAAAGAATAATGATCAGAGGAAGGATATTATGATGAAAATAAAAAACAAACAATTTTTCAACAGGAAAATATTGATGACATTAGTTGTTGGCACAAATGTCATTTGGGGGGCACAGCGGTATATGCTGAAGAACCACAGAAATTTACTTTAGATGAATATGTGGTAACTGCTACCCGTACAGAATTGAGCAGAAAAGAAGTTCCTCAGAGTGTGGAAGTTATAACAAAAGAGGATATCCAGAATATTGGGGCAACCAATGTTATAGATGCCTTACGTACGGCGACTAACATAGAAATACCGGAAGCTGCGGGTGTAGGGCACACTTTGGGAATCAGAGGCAGCGGGAAAAATGATGTTTTGGTTTTGCTTAACGGGCGTCGTATTCCCGGAGAAAGGGTATGGCCAGGTTTCTACTAATACCTATGTGCTGTCACGGCTGAATGTGAACAATATAGAACGAATCGAAGTGCTTCGCGGGCCATCAGGTGCATTATATGGATCAGAGGCCTCAGCTGGTGTTATTAATATTATTACGAAAAAATCTGCAAAAAAAATCAATGACTGTAGGTGTAGCTACAAATAGCCGTGAAATGAGTAATTATTACCATTTTGACAGCGGCAAAGACGGTAAGTTAAGTGCTGCTTTTGATGCTAACTTTACTAAAGTCCGCTATTTTAAAATGGGATGATGCCAATATGAGTAAATATTTTGGACCGACTCAAAATTATAGCTTGGATGTAGATTATGAAATGGACCAAAACAACAGTTTAAATTTATATCTGAACTATGAGAATACCAATCAGCAGTTCAAAAAATTTACCAGTGCCAGCGGTCCTTTTTCTTATTTAGGTATATATAATGTAGATAGGAAAAGTGCCAGCCTTACTTATAACGGACAGAATGATAACAGTAATTATATGCTAAGCGCAACTTATGGTGAATTAAAAAAGATGTTACCAGTGCTATGAGCGCAAACAGTGTGGGAAGCTCCAAATTTAATTTTTGGAATATTGAAGCACGTGATACGATCAAGCTAGACAATAATAATCGTTTGACTTTCGGCGGCGAGTTCAGAACTGACGGTCGCAAAGACAGCAGTATTGACGAAAGTTCTGATCAATATTCTTTATTTATACATGACGAATTGAAACTGGGTGAGAAACTATTGCTGATTCCGGCTGTTCGCTATGATCACCATGACAGCTTTGGCAACGAGACTTCTCCGAATATTGGCGCGACATATTCCTTTACAGAGGGCTCAAGGCTTAAGGCTAATTATGGAGAAGGTTACAGAGCACCGTCTATTTCAGAATTATATGGTACTTATTCCAATCCGAATCTGCGTCCTGAAAAATCAAAGGGCTATGAGTTATCATATGAACAGGAATTTGGCGATGATACTGCAGTTAAATTAACATATTTCAAAAACAAAAAGGACTGATGCCATTGCTATGGATTACAGTTTAGCGCCTAATTATCAATATATGAATATAGAAAAGTCTTCTTCAGAGGGTGTTGAATTTGAAATCAAGCATGACTTGGGAAATGGTTTTACAGTAATCGGTAATTATGATTATCTGGATGCTATGAACGATAAGACTAATACACGTTTGAATTACAGCGCCCGTAATACTTATACAGCAAAATTGATGTGGACAGAGCCTGTAAAACAGGAATGGAATATTACTGCCTGGAATAAGTGGTATTCTGATTATAGGGCAGACAGTGAAGATCACAGTATCAATACGTTTAATTTTGTCGTTAATAAACGCTGGGGCGATAAATATCGTGCTTATGCCGGAATCGATAATCTTTTTGATAAAAAGATTACCAGTATGCGTTATTCGGGAAGGTTGTGGCGTGTTGGTGCGGAAATGACCTTCTAAAAATTTTATGCAGGATTTGAAAAAGCTGCTGCCTTTGGGCAGCAGCTTTCTTTGCTATCAGCAGTGCATTTGTGCTATAATAATAAATTATAGATTAGTAATTGAGCATAAAAGGATAGAGAGGTGTTAGCATGGGACAGCCTAAAATCACAGAGATAGAGGCGCAGCTTGGCGAGTGGGAATTTTTAAAAGAACTGCCGCAGGAAATAGATGGCTTTAAGTTAACAATGGGACAGGGAATAGACGGACAGATCTTAACGATTGCTTCATATAGTAATGAAGCAATGCACAGCAAGCTTGATTTGATTTATACTTCGGAAACCTTTGATTATGTACCTGTAAAAACGATTGGCATGCATACGTTTAGAGATATTCGCTAATTTTTGCCGCGACAGGGATAAATTTGCTAAAATGATGCATGAGAAGCTGCCGGAGCTTTTAGCGGACGTGAACAGGGAAAAGAAGCATCAGATGGGAACCTTGATAGAGGAAGCCGGACTTCTGAACTGGGCGTATACCGGCAAGCTGCCGCAGAAAATAGGTGCTTTTGAATTGTATATAACTCCTGACAATCCCATCGATTATATCAATGGTTCAACGCTTTTTATTGATTACAGTGACTTTGAACATGGTAATCAGCTGGTGTTTTTCTATAATAGCTTCCGCGATGAGTTTTTTGCTGAAACGAAAAAACGGTTTATGACAGGAATAACACATGAATTTGATTGCCGAAATTTAAAAGATCTGGAAAATCTGCTGGATAATAATCTGGAACAGGCATTGCAAAAACTTGGCAAAGCGTAACGAATGTAATAAATTTATTGTCTGAAACTCTTGACATCTTGATGTAAATGCCATATAATATGCCTACATGGTTTGAATGGCCCGGTGGTTCAGTTGGTTAGAATGCCGCCCTGTCACGGCGGAGGTCGTGGGTTCGAGTCCCATCCGGGTCGCCATTTTGCCTCGGTAGCTCAGTTGGTAGAGCAAAGGACTGAAAATCCTTGTGTCCACAGTTCGATTCTGTGCTGAGGCACCATCAAAGAGCAACACCCTTCTTTTAATAAAGAAGGGTGTTTTTGTTTTAAATCAATATCCAGATATAAATAAAAACTCAGCGCTTCAGCGCTGAGTTTTATCGTTTAATTTATCAAATCATGTTATTTGCTGAAAGTGTTGCCTGTCAGGGTGACTTCTTCCCAGCCTTCGTTTTTTATTTTATCAATTATCTGCGCTTCCGTTTTCCCACCTTTGTCAACACTGTTGGAAATACCACCTAAATTCGTCCCTTGGGGACTATAATACCATTTTTTAGCTGCAGAATCGTATATATAATTAGTGCCCCAATCTCCACTATTTTTAAAATCGCCATTACCATTTGCATAGGTCAGAAAACTGCCATCTGCAGTTAAATGGAATTTAAAATAAATCGTATTGCCATTTAAATCTACTCCGCTGGGCCATTTTCCTTTTTCTTTATAATAAGCTTCTCTAAAACCATCATTGGTCTTTACTAATGCACCAGAGGCATAAGTTGGCCACCAGCCCAGATCCTTCAGTTGCTGATCTGTCATAGCGCCGTACTTATCAAGAAATTCTTGAAAGTCATTCGTAATATTATCTATAACACTGGCATCATCGCTGACATTAGCTTCATTATGCTCAGCAATAGAACAGACTACTTTTTCATTACTGACGCTGTAAGTGCCATTATCGGCACATTTAGGGACAAAATTAAAATATTTATTATCGTTAGGTTCTTTTACAACTTCTGCCAGAAATCCTACCAGTGTCCCGTTGTAGTTCGACGCCTGCTGAGCGTAGAACATCCGCATGATCTGCGTCCGGTTAGCCAGACATTCCTTTTTCGCCGCTTCCTCGCGGGCTTCCATAAAATATGGAATCGCCAGACCTGCTAAAATTCCCAGCACTGCGATAACAATCACCAATTAACTAAAGTAAAGCCTGTTTGTCTTTTCACTTTCGGACGCTCCTAAATTCTATTCTCATTTGAATTTAACCATATATTCTTCAGAAAGTAAATATTATTTTTTAAAATAATATATTTTATTAGTCTGCTATTAATTATAAATCACATATTTATAATATGTTCAAATAAGAAATATGTATTCGCAAGGGGTAAGTGCAGCATTATTTACATCATCCAGCCAGAGTCTGCTTATCCCCGATGTCAAAAACGACAGTTTTTTTACTTTCACTGCAGAAAATCTTGGTTGGCAGCAGGAATTATAAGCAGCTAAAGCGAATTGATAATAGTTAATTTATATATTGATGGAGGTAGCTATGTTTACACTCATAAAAAATGCTCATATTTACGCTCCTGCCGATACAGGCTGCCAGGATCTCCTGCTGGCCGGACGTAAAATCGTTCATATGGCTCCGTCAATCGGCGAGCTGCCTTTTGACTGCACCGTTATTGACGTCAGCGGGGCTAAAGTCACTACCGGTTTTATTGACCAGCATATTCATATTACGGGCGGCGGCGGCGAAGGCAGCTTTGCTACCCGCGTACCTGAAATCCAGCTGTCACAGCTGACAACGGCAGGTACTACGACAGTAATCGGGCTGCTTGGCACTGACGGCGTGACCCGCAGTATGGAAAATCTGCTGGCGAAAGCCCGTGGCCTGGAAGAAGAGGGTATTTCCACCTGGATCTATTCCGGAGCCTATCCTGCTGACAGCGAGCATATCACCGGCACTCTGCGCAGTGACATCGTTTTGATCGACAAAATATTGGGCGGCAAGGTCGCAATGAGCGATCACCGTTCGTCTATGCCCAGCACACAGGCTTATGCCAGCCTGGCAGCAGAAGCCCGTATCGGCGGTATGCTGAGCGGCAAAGCCGGCGTGCTGCACATCCATATGGGCGACGGTAAACGCGGTCTGGAATCGGTTCTTGAGATCCTTGAAACTACAGAGCTGCCGATCAGTGTGTTCCGTCCTACCCATGTCAACCGAAATCCCATGCTTTACAAACAGACTATCCAATTCGCACTGCAGGGCGGTATTATTGATCTGACCTGCGGCATGACAGGCAGTGCTATCCCTGTGCCTCAGGCTGTTAAACAAGCTTTAGACGCAGGCGTACCTTTGGAACGTCTGACCTTGAGCAGTGATGGTAACGGCAGCATGCCTAAATTTAACGAAAACAATGAACTGATCGGGCTGACTGCCGCTGCGCCACGTTATCTATACGAAGAAATGCTGAGTATCGTCAAAGCCGGCGTATTGCCCTTTGACAAAGCATTACAGCTGATAACCTGCAATGTTGCCGATGCCCTGAAGCTTGAAGACAAAGGCCGTATTGCCGTAGGTAAAGACGCGGACCTGATCGTTTGGAACGACGACCTGACCTTAAACAAAGTTTTTGCCAGGGGGCGCCTGATGGTAGATGAGGGGCAGGCCGTTGTCAAGGGAACTTTTGAAAACTAAAGGAGCTAAATTATGACGGCTAAAATCATTTGGACTTTGATCTTTTTCTGTTCTATCCGCGGTGTTTATGCCAACGCTGCAAAAAAGAAATTGCCTATACCGTAGCATTTACAGTTACGCTGTTTTTCTCCATGTACATGCTGGCAGATCTTTTTGGAGTACTGCCGCCGGGCTTTATCGAACAATTATTTTGAACAAGAATAGAATAATTAAAACAAAAGGACTATTTCTTAACGAAATAGTCCTTTTTCTATCTGAAATTTATTCGCCGCCCAACAACCTGTAACCAATCCCCGCTTCGGTGATCAGATATTTAGGCTGCGCCGGATCAGGTTCTATTTTGCGCCGCAGCTGCCGCATATAGATCCTGATATAATGGGTATCCGTATCATATTCATTACCCCATACAGCTTTCAGCAGCTGTTTATGCGTCAGCACGCGTCCGGCATATTTAAGCATCACCTTAAGCAGCTCATACTCTGTCGGCGTCAGCTTTACTTCACGCCCTTCCACTACTACCCTGTGCTCCAGAAGATTGAGCTGCAAACCGCCGCAGGTCAGTATCGGTTCTCCTTCTTTATTGCCGGCCCGGCGCAGACAGACTCTCATTCTGGCCATCAGCTCACCCATACCAAAGGGTTTGGTCACATAGTCGTCAGCTCCGACATCTAAGGCGGCAATTTTTTCCTGTTCCTGCTCACGCGCCGTCAGGACAATGATCGGCGTTTCCGACCATTCCCTCAGAGCTTTCACAACTGCTTTACCGTCCATATCAGGCAGCCCCAGGTCAACCAAAATAATATCCGGCCTGAAGGAGGCCGCCATTAACAGCCCGTCCTGCCCTGTAGCAGCTTCACCCAGCTCATAGCCGTAGGCCTGCATTGATATTTTTAAAAGCTTTCTGATTGCGGGTTCATCATCAATAATTAAAACGCGCAATGTATTTTCAGTCATTTTTTTCACCAGCCTTTTCTTCCGGCAGTGTTACAGGCAAGGCAAAAGCAAAAATACTGCCGCCACCAGTGCGCTGTTTAGCCCAGATCCTGCCGCGGTGGGCATCGACAATGCCTTTGCAGATCGCCAGCCCCAAACCGGTGCCGCTGATTTTCTCCGTTTGTCTGGCCCTGTAAAATTTATCGAACAAATGCGGTAAATCTTTGGCCGTCACCCCCAGCCCCCGATCTTTGACCATAACGATCACTTCGCTATCGTCAAGACAGGTCTGTATTTCGATCTCACTGCCTTCTACTGAATATTTTACCGCATTATCCAGTAAATTCAACACTACGTGCTCAAGTAAGGCCGCATCGGCATAAATCAGCGGCAGATCGTCTGCTATCTCTACTTTGATCTTATAGCTCTGCGTATGTTCCTTGCTGCGCCGCAGCGCACCGCTGACAACATCCTCCAGATCGCACCAGTCCAGCTTCAGCTGCAGCATCCCGCTTTCCAGACGGGCGGTATCTAAAAGGTTGCCGATGATCCGTTCCATCCTTTTAGAGGCATCGGCAATGGTTTCCAGAAGCTGCTGCCGCTGTTTCTCACCATAAGCAACAGCTTTATCATTTAAGGTATATACCGAAGCCATGATAGCCGCTAAAGGCGTTCGCAGTTCGTGGGAAACAGAATTAAAAAGCGCTGTACGTAATTTATCTGCCTCACGCAGCATGGCGGCCTGTTTTGCTTCGCTGCTCAGCCCGGCCCGCACCAACGCAATCGCCAGCAGGCTTACCCACGCACCCAGTACAGCCCTTTCCTCCGGCGATAACTTCCGTGTATCGATAGCGATGCCAACAACACCGATAACTTTTTCTCCATTCATCAGCGGTAAAAAAAGATTTTCAGCCCCGGGTAAAGTATCAGTAGAACGTCCGGCGGCCTGTCCGTGTTCCTGCACCCAAGCTGCTACAGCATATTCTGACGGCGGCAGCTGAAACTCCGCGGCCGCATCCTCCTGCTGTACAGCATAACAGGCCTGCAGCCGCAGTACTTTACTTTCAGGCAATAAAATCAGCACTGTCCGCTGCAGCTCTCGTCCCACATGACTGACAAATTCTTCCATGATCGTCACTGCGTCATCGACTGCGGCAATACGGCTGCTGAAACGGTATAGACTGTTGACATTGCTTTCACGGCGTCTGGTACTTTCCAATTCCCGCCTCAGCGATTCTGTCTTTCCACCGACTAAAAATGCTACCAGTCCAAAGATCAGAAAGCTCCACAGATATCTGATATCATAAATAGTAAAAGTAAAAATCGGTTCCAAAAATAAAAAGTCAAAACCTAAAACACAAAAGAGCGCTGTTACATAGGCCGTACTTCTGCCCCACCAGGCTGCTGTCAACAATACCGGCAGCAAATACAGTAAGGATATATTGACCAGCTCCAGCTGACCGCGGAAAACATAGCAAAGCCCAGTAGTAATGACAACTGCCGCAAGCGCCCCTACATACTGGCGCCAGCCGGCCTGCTGCTGCGGTACTGCCGTAGTGATGACAGGAGACTTTCTTCCTCTTCCCGTCCCTGGATGACATAAACATGGATAAACCCACTCCTGTCAATCAATCTGTCAACCAAGGTTTTTCGGCCTATCTCATACCAGCGGCGCGGCCCTGATTTCCCGACCACGATCGCGGTAACATTTTCTCTGACAGCAATCTGCAGAACCGTTTCCACAAAATCCGTACCGGCAGTAGTCAGGATCTGACCTCCCAGCTCTTTAGCCAGATTCAGGTTACGCCAAAGCCTTTCCCGTTCTTTATCACCATGAGGAAATCGTCTTTCCGGTGTTTCGATATGCACAGCCAAAAATTCTGCGTGCAGTCCCTGAGCTAAACGCTGCGCCGCTCTGATCAGCTGTGCTGAAAAGGGACTGGCGCTGACGCAAACCATGACCTTGCCGGAAGCCGGCCAGGGACCTTCTATTTTATGCAGGCGCATATAGGCCAGCATATCCTGATCAACATGCCGGGCCGTAAATCTTAAAGCCAGCTCACGCAGCGCGCTGATATTGCCCTGTCTGAAAAATCCCCGCAATGCCTGCTGGGCCTGCTGCGGACGATAAACCTTGCCTTCCTTCAAACGCTGCAGTAATTCTTTGGGCGGAATATCGATCAATCTGATATCATCTGCCAGCTCAAAAAACGCATCCGGTACAGTCTCACGAACAATACTCCCGGTAATTTGCGCAACAACGTCATTCAGGCTTTCGATATGCTGGATATTGACAGCAGTATAAACGTCGATACCGGCAGCCAAAAGTTCTTCTACATCCTGATACCGCCGCTGATGGCGCGAACCCGGCACATTACTGTGCGCCAGTTCATCAACGACTACCAGCTGCGGGCGGCGTCTGAGAATAGCATCCAGATCCATTTCCTGCAGCATCTTGCCATGATATTCTATTTCCTGCTCGGGAATACGCGGCAAACCTTCCAAAAGCGCTGCTGTCTCTTTGCGCCCGTGCGTAAGCACCAGGCCGAGTACAATGTCAGTCCCCTCCCGCAGACGGGCATGTGCTTCCTGCAGCATGCTACAGGTTTTACCAACACCTGCAGCAGCACCTAAAAAAACAGTCAGCTTGCCGCGCTGTTCTTTATTGGCCGCAGCCAGCAGCGTTTCAGCATATTCATGTCCACTTTGAGGTTTCTCTGTCAGTTCCATAACCTTCTCCTTCGCAAGATAGTCAAATAGGGCTGCCTGAATGCAGCCCTAACTTTTATTGGTTCTGTTGTAAATTATCAAGCGCCAGATTCAATTTTAAAACATTGACTCTGTCCTCTCCGACAACTCCCAAATCAGCATTTTCAATATGTTCTGAAACCAGATCGCGTACCTGTCTGATTTCCAGACCACGTACTTTGGCAATACGTTCGACCTGGCAATAAGCAGCTGCCGGCGTCAGGTGCGGATCCAAACCACTGCTGGAATTTGTTACCAGTACGCTGGGCACTTCTTGATCAGATGTCCAGCCATTGGCCGCACGTACAGACTCTGCCAGCTCGCCGACCTGCTGCTGCAGTTTAGCGCTGGTACCGCCATAGTTAGTGCCGCCTGAATTGGCAGCGTCATTACCGCCTGCAGAAGGGCGGCTGCTGAAGTAGCGGGCATCTGTGAACGCCTGACCGATCAGAGCCGATCCTACCGGAACTCCGTCTTTTATTATTATACTACCATTAGCCCGGCTGGGAAATACCACTTGCGCCAAGCCTGTCATGGCCAGCGGATAAACCAGCCCGGTAAAAATACTCAAGGTTACAACCATTACTAACGATCTTATTATCGCGCCCATATTTCCACCTCATTCTTTCTTAAGCCAAACCTAAAGCAACTAAAAGCACATCAATGATCTTGATGCCAATAAACGGTACGATGATACCGCCGACACCATAGATCAGCAGATTTCTCTGCAGTATTTTAGAAGCTCCCAGCGGTTTATAGGCTACGCCTTTCATCGCCAGCGGTATCAGCGCGATGATGATCAGCGCATTGAAAATCACGGCGCTTAAAATAGCGCTCTGCGGTGAATGCAGCTGCATGATATTGAGCACTTCCAACGGTGCATAAGTTGCGGCAAACAAAGCCGGGATAATCGCAAAATATTTGGCAATATCATTGGCAATACTGAAAGTTGTCAGGGAACCGCGTGTCATCAAAAGTTGTTTACCGATCTCCACAACTTCGATCAATTTCGTTGGATTGGAATCAAGATCGACCATATTGCCCGCTTCCTTAGCCGCCTGTGTACCGCTGTTCATTGCAACGCCCACATCTGCCTGAGCCAGTGCCGGCGCATCGTTAGTACCATCACCTGTCATTGCTACCAGCATTCCCTGCTGCTGATAGGAACGGATCATTTTCAATTTCGCTTCCGGCGTTGCTTCAGCCAGAAAATCATCCACACCGGCTTCGGCAGCAATCGCTGCCGCTGTCAACTGGTTATCACCAGTGATCATGATCGTTTTGATGCCCATTTTCCTCAATTCACTGAAACGTTCTTTAATACCGCCTTTGACGATATCTTTCAGATAAATAACACCCAGGACCTGTTTATCTTTGGCAACTACTAAAGGTGTACCGCCCTGATGCGCAATATTTTCACAGGCACTGCGGACTTCAGCAGGAAAAGCCCCACCCAGTTCGCTGACATAGTTCTGCATGGCTTCCATCGATCCCTTACGTATTCTGGCATCGACGATATCAATACCGCTCATTCTGGTCTGGGCGGTAAAAGGAATGAATTCTGCCTGTAAATGTGTAAGATCACGCTCACGCAGGCCATATTTTTCTTTAGCCAGAACAACGATACTACGCCCTTCCGGAGTTTCATCAGCCAAAGAAGCCAGCTGTGCCGCATCGGCCAGTTCTCCCGCAGTAATGCCAGCAGCAGGAATAAATTCCGTCGCCATCCTGTTGCCCAGGGTAATCGTCCCCGTTTTATCAAGCAGCAGCACATTTACGTCACCGGCTGCTTCTACAGCACGGCCGCTCATTGCCAGGACATTACGTCCCAAAAGCCGATCCATTCCGGCAATACCTATCGCTGACAGCAAACCGCCGATCGTTGTAGGAATCAGGCAAACCAGCAGCGCAACCAGTGCCGTTACAGAAATAACCGTACCGGAATAAATCGCAAACGGTTCCAAAGTTACTACTGCAAACAAAAAGATGATCGTCAAACCAACCAAAAGAAGCGTCAAGGCGATCTCATTCGGGGTTTTCTGACGTTTAGCACCTTCAACCAGCCCGATCATCCGATCGAGAAAGGTTTCGCCGGGATTAGTAGTCACCCTGACTTTAATCCAGTCGGATAACACCTTAGTGCCGCCGGTTACAGAAGATTTATCACCGCCTGATTCGCGGATAACAGGCGCTGATTCACCGGTAACAGCGCTTTCATCCACCGATGCCATGCCTTCGATTACTTCGCCGTCGTTAGGAATGGTATCGCCAGCTTCAACCAAAACTATATCACCCTTGCGGATAGCTTCGGAACCGACGATTTCAAAACTGCCATCAGCTTTGATTTTCTTTGCCTGCAGAGATTTGCGGGCTTTACGCAGACTTTCTGCCTGCGCTTTGCCGCGGCCTTCGGCTACGGCTTCGGCAAATTGGCAAACAGAACCGTAAACCACAGCCATAAATCTATATGCAGGTCAAACCAGCCTTCCTGTGTATTGCCTGCCATAAAAGCACGTACAGCCAGAACTGCTACTAAAATCGCGCCCAGAAAAACTATGAACATAACAGGATTCTTCCATTGGATACGAGGATCGAGCTTCAGGAACGCATTACGCACGGCCTCGCCCAAAATCTCTTGCTGTTGTCTATCTCTTTTCATCTCAGATCCTCCTTAAAATACCTTGCCCTGCAGCATAAACAATTGATCTACGATCGGTCCCAGGGCCAGGGCCGGTAAAAAAGTCAACGCGCCGACGATCAAAACAACACCGGCCAAAAGCACGGCAAAAAGACTGCTGCCCGTATTAAAAGTACCGGCATTGGCAGGAGCGAATTTTTTTGGTTGCCATATTGCCTGCAATGGCCAAAACAGGCACAATAACGGCAAAGCGGCCGATCAGCATTGCCAAACCGATCAAAACATTGTACCACAGGCTATTGGCGCCCAAACCGGCAAAAGCACTGCCGTTATTGCCGACACCGGAAGCGAAACCGTATAAGATTTCACTGAGACCATGCGGCCCGGGGTTGGATATCCCGGCCTGACCGGCTTCTGTAAGACAGGATACAGCCGACATCGTTAAAATAGTGGCAGCCGGAATCAAAAGTCCGGCAATTGTCAAAACAACTTCTTTTGCTTCAATCTTTTTCCCCAGATATTCAGGTGTACGTCCTACCATCAGGCCAACAATGAAAACTGTGATAAATACGTACAGCATCATACCGTAAAATCCGGCGCCGACACCGCCCAGAACAACTTCTCCCAGCATCATCTGCAGCATAGGCACTAATCCGCCGGTACCGGTGTAGCTGTCATGCATCGAGTTTACTGCACCGCAGGACGCAGCTGTGGTAACCGTTGCAAACAAACTGCTGCTGCCGATACCAAAACGGACTTCTTTGCCCTCCATAGCAGTATCGCCGCTGATGCCCCTGCGTCAGCAACTATCGGCATTACCATAATTTTTCAGAAGCATAGACAAACCCCCAGCATCAAAATCAAAAAGCAGCAGCATGGATGCCAAAACAGCATAGCCTTGTTTTTTATCTTACACATCTCACCCAAAAGTAAATAATAAACCTGTAGGGATCACTAAAATCAAAAACATTTCCAGAAAATTGCTCCAGGGAGTCGGATTTTCAAACGGATGAGAAGAATTGGCATTAAAAAAACCGCCGCCATTGGTACCCAGCTCCTTAATCGCTTCCTGAGAAGCAACCGGTCCCATAGCAATAGTCTGCTGTGCCCCTTCGACGGTTTGTACATCAACATAAGGATTAAGGTTTTGGATAACACCCTGAGAAACCAGCAGCAATGTTACTACAACACAAATCGGCAGCAGTATTCTGGTCGTACATCTGATTATATCTGCCCAAAAATTGCCTAACTCACCAGTATTTTTACGCACCAGACCACGGATCAGAGCAATTGCGACAGCAGCTCCTGTTGCCGCCGACAAGAAGTTTTGTACAGTCAAGCCCAGCATTTGTGTCAAATAACTTAAAGTCGTTTCGCCGCTATAAGCCTGCCAGTTAGTATTGGTCATAAAGCTGGCAGCCGTATTAAAAGCAAGATGCCAGGTTTCGACGTTGGGCAGCTGCTGCGGATTGAGCGGTAAAAAAGCCTGCGTCAGCTGCAAAACAAAAAGTGATAACATACCTAAAGCATTAAAAATAATGAGATTCAGGCAGTATTCCTTCCACGGCATTTCTGCGCGCGGGTCAACTTTAGCCATTTTATAAAAATATTTTCCAAAGGTGCAAAAATCTTTCACCACAGGTTTTTTCGTAATTAAAAACTCGCGCCATATATTTACCAAGCGGCCAGGCGCACAGCAATAATACGGCTAAAAACAGCACAAATAGCATAATGTCTTTTGTCATTTTAAAAATCCTCCGGTTTCAATAATGCATAAATCAGATAAAATAAAATACCTACTGCTAAAAGCGAACTGAGCCATAACTCAGTCAAGGGCAGCATTTCCATCATCATTTTCCCTCCTTGTACAAAAACACCACTTGCAAATCACCTTACTACTGATGATGACTTATTGTACTACTACCTTGCGTAAAGCCGCTGTCAAAGAACCCTCCCCGCTGTAAAAAGTTGTAAAAATTTGCCGTTCTGCGATTACTGTTTATTCTGTTCTAATAAAAGACTATAGCTGAAAATAAATAAAAATTACCTCGGGATTTTTCCCGAGGTATTTTTCAGTTTATCTCAATAACCTTACCAACACCAATTTCTTTAACAGGTATCTGTGCATGTACTGCCGC
>ENA-OQDT01000668-OQDT01000668.1-human-gut-metagenome-genome-assembly--contig:-NODE-668-length-22091-cov-4.250091_pt1 | contig 22091 bp, 21 predicted proteins | sample MGYA00242786_ERZ504617 | MGnify/ENA primary metagenome ERZ504617 (study PRJEB26092, sample SAMD00036337) | human gut metagenome | host: Homo sapiens | study: EMG produced TPA metagenomics assembly of...
GGCTGTTTATTTTTGAATATGGGCATGCATTGCCTCGGATGCCCTGCCTCCCGCGGCGAAACCGTGGAGCAGGCCTGTATGGTGCATGGCGTAGACGCCGACGCGCTGGTGCAAGGAGATCAACGCGTATCTTGCCGGTAAGGAATAAGTTCCAAACTGCCCGGTGCAAAAAAGATGGCCATAGGCAGCAAGGCTTTGAAACCGCCCGACGCTTTGCCGGGGCTGGTTTTTACCTTGGTATCAGGAGGCTCCTAGTTTTTGGATTTATACGGAAGACAATAAAAGGAGGCGGCGAAATGCATGTGTTTCCTCTGAACCGGCCCCTTTGCCCTCGGCTCCAAATGGTAGCGGATTTTGTTCGGGATGGCGCCGCCGTTGCCGATATCGGCACGGATCACGCCTATCTGCCCGTGGCATTGGTTCTTTCCGGCAAATGCCCTCGCGCGGTTGTGTCCGATCTGCGTGAAATGCCGCTGGAAAATGCGCGTCAGGCAATCCGGCGCTATCATTTAGAGGATCGGATCGTCGCCTGCCTGTCGGATGGGCTTGACGAAATTGCTCCGGATTGGGCGCAGGATATTATCATTGCCGGGATGGGCGGCGAATTGATTGCAGCCATCCTTGCGCGTGCGCCCTGGCTGCGAAATGAGGGGAAGCGGCTGATCCTCCAGCCGATGACGCACGCGGAGGATGTGCGCCGGTTTCTCTATAAAAATGGATTTTCAATTTTAAAGGAAAACGCCGTGCAGGATGGCTCCCATTTCTATATTGCCCTGTGCGCGCAATATACGGGGGCGCCCACAGCTTGTTCACCCGGCCTTCCGTATTTGGGCAGGCTGCCGGAGTGCCATAGCGAAGCAGCGCTTATCTATTTGAACAGGCAGCATCAGCGCCTGCTCACCCGCGTAGAGGCTTTGCGCAGGTCGCGCCGGTCGCAGCAAGAATGCGCCCGGCTGGAAGCGGCGGCCGCCGAGATAGGCGGGGCAATGCGTAAAATGGCAGAACCAGTGATTGGATCAATGGAATAAACGCTCTGTAAGGGGCTTTGTCAATGACCAGCGAAAGGAACGGGTTTGGCAGAATGCTTTGTGTAAAGGATTTTTATGATTATTTCAATACAATCGCGCCCTTTGACCGGCAGGAAAGCTGGGATAATAGCGGCCTACTGGTGGGAGATCCGAAGCAGCGGGTGGATACGGTCGCCGTTGCTCTCGATATGACGCCAGAGGCGGTTCAAATGGCGCGGGAGGCCGGCGTGCAGCTGTTTATTAGCCATCATCCAGTGATCTTTCATGCGCAAAAGCAATTTTTGGCGCAAGAGCCCGCTTATTTGCTTGCACAGGCAGGGATGAGCGCAGTTTGTGCGCATACCAGCCTGGATGTGGCGCAAGGCGGCGTAAATGATGTGTTAGCGGAGAAGCTGGGGTTATCCGCCGTGGAGGCGGTTCCCGCCCAAGAAGGAGCGCCCCTGCTGCGGATTGGCAGCGTAGAGCCCATGGATGCGCAGGCGCTTGCAGGCTCTGTCAGCCGCCGTTTGCACGCGGCGGTCCGGATGGCTGCGGCCAACAAAGGGAGGGAAATCACCCGTGTAGCAGTTTGCGGCGGCGCGGGCGCCGATTTGATGGCAGATGCACAGGCGGCAGGCGCGGATGCTTATGTGACCGGCGACGCAAGCCATCACGAATTTTTGGCGGCGCAGCAGAGAGGGCTTACGCTGCTTGCGGCGGGGCATTATGAAACAGAGAATCCTATAGTTGACGTGCTGGCGCGTAAGCTATCCGCCCGGTTTCCTGGCATCCGTGTGGTGCGCATCCGGCAGGAGAATCCGGTGACATGGATTCAATTTGATGGCAAGGAGTCATTGTAATGGCGCTTGATGGAATTTTTTTGCATTTTTTAAAACAGGAAATCGAGCGCGAGGCGCTCGGCGCCCGGGTGGAAAAGGTCAGCCAGCCTTCCCGGGAGGAGCTGGTGCTCTCGCTGCGCAGCCGGGCGGGCGCAGGCTCCCATACCGGGGCCTTGAAGCTGCTGCTCAGCGTGCGCTCCAATAGCCCGCGGCTGCATTTTACGAACTATGCGCCGGATAACCCGCAGAAGCCGCCGATGCTCTGCATGCTCCTGCGAAAAACGCTCGTTGGCGCAGTGCTCACCGGCTTGCGTCAGGTGGGGCTGGACCGCGTGTTATTTCTCGATTTCGACGCGAGCAACGAGATTGGCGACCGGGTGCATCCGAGCCTGTGCATCGAGATCATGGCGCGCCACAGCAACATTATCCTGTTGAATGAAAACGGTGTTGTGGTCGATGCGGTCAAACGGATTGACGCCACGAAATCTTCCGTCCGCGAGATTTTGCCTGGCACGCCTTATGAGTTGCCGCCCGCTCAAGAAAAGGGGAATTTCCTGGAGGAGCGAGCGGAGGATGCTTACAGGCGAATCCTGCTGGAGGGGGATGCGCGCCTTTCCACGGCGCTGTTGCATTCCCTACAGGGTGTTTCGCCCATCGTTTGCCGGGAGCTTGCGTTCCGCACGGCAGGGGAGGATCTTCCCGTTTCTTCTTTGGATTTGCAGCAGAAGCAGGCGCTGACGCAGGAGCTGGAGGCGCTATGCACACGGGTGCGGGAAGGCCGGGCGGAGCCGGAGATGGTGCTCGATCAGGAGAAAAGCCTGTTGATTTTGCGTTTTTTTCCATTCGTCAATATGGTGCGCTAATGCGGACTCGTGCGTATACGGCGCTCTCCCCGCTGCTCGATGATTTTTACACGGAGCGCGACCGTGCGGAACGCACCAAACAGCGGGCGCAGGATTTATTTCGCCTGGTTACGAGCACCATGGAGCGCATTACGCGCCGCCTCAACGCGCAGCGCGCTGAGCTTGCAGCCAGCGAGGACCGGGAAGCGCTGCGCATTCGCGCGGAGCTGATCAATGCCTACCAATATGCGCTGGAAAAGGGCGCTCCGTTTTATGAAGTGGAAAATTATTATGATGGCAACCGCCTTTTTGCGCATCCCGGCGGACCCTGCCCTGTCGCCCGCGCACAATGCGCAAAAGTATTATAAAGAATACCGCAAGGCGCAGACGGCTCAGAAGGTGCTTACCGGGCAGATTTGCCGCCGGCGAACAGGAGCTGCAATATATGGAGAGCGTGTTTGACGCGCTGAGCCGCTCCCAATCGGAGCGGGAGCTGTTGGAGATTCGGGAGGAGCTTGCGTCAAGCGGTTATCTGAAAATCAGGCGGGGCGCAAACGGCGCAAAACAAAAAGCCCCCAAAGCGCTGCCGCCGATGGAATTTTGCACGGATGACGGCTTTACTGTGCTAGTCGGCCGCAATAATGTGCAGAACGATAAGCTCTCGTTAAAAACGGCAGCAAAGAGAATTTATGGCTGCATACCAAAAACATCCCTGGCTCGCATGTGATTCTGGTTACCGGCGGGCGGGAGCCGAGCGAGCAGGCGCTCCTTCAGGCCGCCCAGCTTGCCGCATGGTTCAGCCGGGCGCGGGAATCCTCCTCCGTGCCGGTGGATTATACGCCGGTGCGCATGCTGCGAAAGCCGCAGGGCGCGCGGCCCGGCAAAGTGATTTATGATACTTACCGGACGGTCAGCGTTCGTCCCTCCGGGGAGCTGGCGCAGCGTCTGCAAAAGGGAAAAGAACATTTGTAACGGATTGTAATTTTTTAGGCCCGTTTTATGCGAATAAGGCATGAAACGGGTCTTTTTTGTAAAAAAAGAGCCCTTTAATTTGTCTATTACTACAAATTTGTAACAAAAGGGTTACAATTTTGTAATCGCGTGCTATAATAACAACAAAAGGTTCCAATGAGCATGTCACCGGATCTGCTCAACAAGTTGGATTGTGCCTATCTTATCACATGGATCAAACAGATTTTTTAGGAGGCATTCCGCATGGATATTGTTACGAGGGAATATTCCTTTCCATCGGTTACCGGCCTTTCCGATATTTATGCGAAGAGCTGGGCTCCCTCGGAGGAGAGGGAGGTAACCGCTGTGATTCAGATTTTGCACGGCATGGCGGAACATATCGCACGATATGATGCGTTTGCATCCTATCTATGCGGGCAGGGTTTTGCTGTGTTTGCAAATGACCATGTAGGGCATGGTAAAAGCGCGAAAAGCGACGAGGAGCTGGGCTATTTTGGCGAGGAAAACGGCTGGAAGGCCTTTGCCCGGGATGCAAAGCAGGTAACAGATCTGGCGCGCAAGGCATACCCCGGGCGGCCCATCCTTATTTTTGGGCACAGCATGGGCTCCTTTGCCGCCCGCTATTATACAGAGCTCTATGGCAATGAGATCAGCGGCGCCATTTATTGCGGCACAAGCGGCGAAAACCCAGCGGCCGGGATTGCGGTGGGCCTCGCTTCCTTTGTGGCGAAGCGCCGTGGCAGCCGTTACCGCAGCGAATTCATCAACCGCCTCGCCTTTGGCAGCTATAATAAAAAATTGCGATTCGCCGCGCACGGCTTTCGACTGGCTGACAAAAGAGGAGGAGATCGTTGATCGCTATCTTCAAGATCCCTGGTGCGGTTTCTTATTTACCGCGGCGGGTTACCGCGATTTGTTCAGCCTGCTCAAGCATGTGTCTGCGCCGAAATGGTATCAAAAAGTGCCCTATCCGCTCCCGATCCTGCTCATCTCCGGTGAGATGGATCCGGTGGGCGATTATGGAAAGGGTGTGCGGCAGGTTTACCGGGATCTCAAAAAGACGGGGCATGGCGATGTGACGCTTAAGCTCTATCCTGGTGATCGGCATGAAATCCTCAACGAGACTGATCGGAAGGCTGTGTTTGCCTTCATCGGTGAGTGGGCGCGCCGCGTTGTGGAAGGGGAGCCCGCAAACGCGTCGAAGGCCGATTAATATGGGAAGAATGGGATCGGCCATCCGTTAGGCCGTCCTGTAAAAAACGTTTCTCATTAGGGGAGTGTATCTTTTGAAAACATTATTGGTTTACTATTCCAATCAAAAAAATATTCGCTCGCTCTGTGAAGCTTCTGCACGGGAGGGGGAAGTGGACGTTTTGGAACTGCGCGAGCGCTATGATCGAGGCGTGCTTTCCGCCGCTACGGTTGGCTCCTATCTGGCCTCCAGGGGCATGGGGTCGCAAATCGATCCGTTTGAAATCGATTTTGATGCGTATGATACGGTTATTTTGGCCACTCCTGTTTGGCATGGCAGCCCGGTGCCCGCAGTAAACGCCTTTTTGCATAAGGTGGACTTGCGCGGCAGGGCGATTTCAGGCCTGCTTTTATATGATGGGCGGCACGCTGCAAAAGCAATGGATACGCTGCGTGAACGCGTCCGCCTCGCCGGCGGCGCCTGCCGCGATGTTGTGTGTATTTCAGCCAAAGAACTGCGCGAGAAGAACTGTGACGTGTTTTCGTTTGCAAAAGCGGAAACACGTCTTGCCCCGGTTCTCTCTTAGCCCCCCAGCGCGCAGTGGAAGTGAACCGCCGTTTTTCTTCGGAAAATACGGTGGTTTATTTTTGCCGCAAACCGGCTTGGGCGTGATTGAGGGCTGGGGGAGTGTGGCATAATAACTTTACAAAACGCTGGCAAAATCAAAGATTTTGAGGGTTGTGAAGAACATTGAGCCATTGATTCGGGCTGATGGCCTGTGGCTACGCCGCTCATTTCGCAGAGGTTAGAGCTTCAAACAGAGTTTGAAGCATTGGAAAAATGCCTGTCGGCGCGAAACGCCAGCTGTTGTATATTTTTTCTTTGCGGGAGGTTGTGTTTTTACGCATTACAGTTTGACTTTTTCCTGAAATTGGCGTAAAATGAGCCTTGTTAGGATAAGCTAACATAATGCACAGAGATCATGCTGAATTTGGAGGCTGAATCGTATGGATTACACAAGGGAAATTTCACCTGGAATTCACTGGGTGGGTGGCAACGACAGACGTCTAGCGTTGTTTGAAAATATGTTTCCACTGCCGCAGGGCGTAGCCTATAATTCCTACCTGATTTTAGATGATAAAGTAGCTTTAATGGATACGGTAGATGCGGCAATCACCCGGCAGTTTTTTGAGAATATGGATCGTCTGCTGGCAGGGCGCGCGATTGATTATCTAGTGGTAAACCATATGGAGCCGGATCACTGCGCTAACATTGAGGAGCTTGCGCGCCGCTATCCGGAAATGAAAATTGTAGGCAATCAAAAAACATTTCAAATGATCCGCCAGTTTTATGATTTTTCACTGGACGATCGCTGCATAGAGGTGCGCGAGGGCGACTCGCTACCGCTGGGCGCGCACACATTGCAGTTTTATTTTGCCCCTATGGTGCATTGGCCGGAAGTGATGTTGGCATTTGAGGAGAGCCAGGGCATCCTCTTTGCGGCGGATGCCTTTGGCTCATTCGGTGCGCATGATGGGGATATTTTCAGCGACGAAAAGGATTTTGAGCGGATCTACCTTTCGGAAGCGCGCCGGTATTATGCCAATATTGTGGGCAAATATGGCCCGCAGGTGCAGGCCGCCCTGAAAAAGCTTGGCGGTGTTGATGTAAAAATGATTTGTCCGCTGCATGGCCCAGTTTGGCGCGAGGATCTCGGTTATATTCTGGATAAGTATGATCGGTGGAGCAAATATATCCCGGAGGAGCCCGGTGTGGTGCTGGCCTATGCCTCTATGTATGGCAATACGGAAAATGCGGTGGATCTGCTTGCAGGCAAGCTGGCGCAGCGCGGGATTGCAAACCTGAGCGTTTTCGATGTTTCCAAAACGCATCCCTCCGAGATCATTGCAGAGATGTTCCGTTTGAGCCATATGGTGCTCGCTTCGCCCACCTATAACATGGGAATTTATTACGGAATGCACGGCCTTCTCCATGAGATGGCGGCGCTCAACCTGCAAAACCGTAAGGTGGCGATCATCGGCAACGGCTCTTGGGCGCCTGCGGCGGCGAACCTGATGAAAAAGCAGGTGGAGGGCATGAAGAATATGGCGCTCGTCTGCGAGCCGCTGGAAATCCGCTCTGCGTTGAAAAAGGAGCAAATGCCCGATGTGGATGCAATGGTGGATGCGATTTGTGCCTCCATGGAAGCGGTATAAAAGCCTTTTTATTGTTCCCTCCCGGCAGAAATCTTCTGCCGGGAGTTTTGTGTTTTTCTTGAAAAGCACAGGCTTAGAAATGGATGGACTTTTTTGTATGTATCCCGTATAATAAATAAGAAAAAGCGGTGAACAGCCCTGCTTTTATTGGTCGGGGCTCCGCTGCTGGAAGGATGGATATGAAATGAAAAAAGTATGGAAACTGCTTGCGTTGCTCCTAGCTGCAATCCTGATGTTGACGGCGCTGACCGCCTGTGCTGGCCCGGAGAAGAAGCTGCTGGGCAAATGGATGGATTCCTCCAATATGAGCGGCTATGAATTTCAGGAAGAGGGGATTGTGGAGCTGACCTATGCGAATTTCACCGTGCCGGTCGTCAACATCCCGTTTACAGGCTCGGTAAAGGGAACATATTCCATCGGGGAGGATAATACCCTTACGATCAATTATTCCATTTACAGCAAGAGCATCACGAAAAGCTATACCTATTCGATTGAGGATAGCACCTTAACGATGGTGGAAAAAGAGTCCGGCAACCGCTCCATGTATATTCGCCAGGCAGACACGACTGCCTGACCGATTCTGTGCTGCCGGGTGAAAGGATGGTCATATGTCTGTGCCGTATGAGCGGCTGGATGCCGTTTCGATGCTCTATCCGGCGCTGAGCTTCGGTAGGCGCGGGTATCTATTTCGCTTGTGCGCCGTTTTAACTGAGGCGGTGGATGCGCAGGTGCTTGGTGTGTCCGTCCGGGCGCTCAGGCCGCGGTTTCCCGTCCTGTATACGCATCTGAAAAAAACGTTTTTGGGCTATGTGCATGTTCCGGCAAAAGATTTGGATATTATCGGGCGAGAGGAGCCGTATCTCACGCTGCCAGAGCTGTATGATACCGCTAAGCCCGCCTTTCGAATTTACTGCGAGGGCAACAGAATTACCATGGACGTATTCCACGCCAATGCGGATGCAGGCGCGGCAATTGCGTATTTACAGCAGTTGTTAGAGGATTATTGTGTACGCATGGAGGGCCGAGAGCCATGCGCGGCGGCCCCGGCCTCAGAGGCCGAGCTGGCCGACGATTACCTACGCAACTTTGACAGGACGAAAAACGCCTCCTTTGTGGAAAAGCAGGCGTACCGTTTCCGTCTTCTACCGGATGGCGACTATGTGCGGCTGACCTGCTTCTCCATTGATCTGGGCGGCATCAAGGGCAGGATAAAGCCGGAGGGCTTCACAGTGAATGACTATTTGGCCGCGGCGTTGTTCCTGGCGATTGCGCTCGGTGTGCAAATCCCAAAAGGCGCGCCGGATGTTTCCCTCTCCATTCCGATCAATCTGCGCCCGTTTTTCGGCTCCGTTACACAGCGCAATTTTTCATACTATGTCAATGTGCGCATCCCTGTGGTAGCTGATATGGAGCAGGCGTTGCGCTGCATACATCGGCAGGTGCGGGAGGCGACGCAACGCGACCGGCTGCTCTCCGGCATCGCCGCCACGGTGAAAACGGCCAATCATATTTTTATCCGCTATACGCCGCGTGTGGTGAAGGAATTCATGATCCGCCGGGTTTACCGTGTGATTGCGGGCACAGGGATGACGACAACGCTATCGAATCTTGGATTTCAGAAGCCGGCGCCGGTGGTGGAAAAGAAGCTCAACCGTTTTGAGATGTATCTTGGTGCGGGCGGAGGCGGGATGACAGCTTCCGCAGTCGGTTGCGGGCAAGCGGTATCCCTGTGCATCAGCGCATCCTCGCAGAACCGGTGTGTGGAGCATGCGTTGGAGGCAATTTTGCGGAAAGACGGCATTCCATTCACCGCCAACGAGCAAGAATTCCGCAATTTCCAAAAAATAAAAGAAAACGGCATAGCCAGTCTGTGAGCCTGTGAAAGGGTCGGATGTGCGCAAGTGGGCGTGCATCCGGCCTTTTTTGCCCCCCCCCCGATGGGGTTCGGTCAAGTTCAATTTCCTACACCTTAGCCTCTGATTCCATCTGATGTGAAAAACATGGGGCGGCAAACACGGCCTTTTCCGTACAGGTCTACTAAAATCGGCCATGGTTCTGGTAATTGATGCCGAAATGCTTGAAAGCGCCCCTAAAACTATGTATAATAAAACACGAGGCTAGAGACGAACAATCCATGCGCACCCTGCGGTATTGCCCACCGGATGCGGATTGTTCGCTTTTTTTGAAATGCAAACGGCGAAATAAGCCGTTTTTTGAAGGAGGCAATTTGTTTTGAGTTGTTGCTGTGAACAGAAACAGGAAAGCGATCTGACGCTTTTGGACGGCGTGCTGGACGAATATGCCAGTGTGCCGGGCAGCCTGATTACCATTTTGCAAAAAGCGCAGGAAATCTATGGGTATCTTCCGCAGGATGTGCTGCGTCATATTGCGCAGCAGACGGGCGTAAAGCCTGCGAAGGTGTTTGGCGTGGCAACTTTCTACGCGCAGTTCCGTTTCCAGCCGGTGGGGAAATATCTGATCATGCTCTGCCAGGGAACGGCGTGTCACGTCAATGGCTCTCAGATGATCGAGCAGGCGATCGTGGAGGAGTTGGGAATTCACGACGGCGAAACTACCTCGGACGGCCTATTTACACTCAAAGATGTGGCATGCCTTGGCTGCTGTAGCCTTTCGCCCGTGATGATGATAAACGATGAGACCTACGGCACCCTTACACCGGAGAAAACAAAAAAAATCCTGCGGGAGCTGAAGGCGCGTGCATCGGAGCAAAAGGGAGGTCCGCAATCATGAAAATTGTAGTCGGGCAGGGCAGCTGCGGCATCGCGGCGGGCGCTGGGCGCGTTTATGACGCGCTGGCACAGGCGCTTTCAGGCACAGCACACGAGCTGACGATCGCAGGCTGCATCGGCATGTGTTATCTCGAGCCGATTGTAGATATTTATGAAGAGAGCGGCGCGCTCACAAGGCTTGTGCGCGTGCAGCAAAAGGATGTTCCTACCATTGCAAAGGCGGTGGAAACAGGCGATCAAAGCGCCTTGGCCGCGCTTATGATCACGGATGACGACAAGGCGTTTCTCGACCAGCAGACGCGCATCGCGCTGCGGCATTGTGGCGTGATCAACCCGGAGAAAATCGAGGATTATCTCGCGGACGGCGGCTACAGCTCCATTCGCAAAGCGCTCGCCTCCATGGCGCCGGAGGATGTGATTGAAACCATCAAGGTTTCCGGCCTGAAGGGGCGCGGCGGCGCGGGCTTTCCCACCTGGTTTAAATGGAATGCGGCGCGCAAAGAGCAGGCCCAGCCGAAATACCTCATTTGCAATGCGGATGAGGGCGACCCCGGTGCGTTTATGGATCGCGCGGTGATCGAAGGCGACCCGCACAACCTGATTGAAGGCATGCTGATCGCCGCCTATGCGATTGGGGCTTCCGAGATGGTTGTCTATGTGCGTGCGGAATATCCGCTTGCGGTCAAGCGGCTGCGCAATGCGATCCGCCAGGCGGAGGAACAAGGCTTTTTGGGCGACAACATCCTCGGCTCCGGCTTTTCCTGCCGGATGCGCATCAAGGAGGGCGCGGGTGCGTTTGTCTGTGGCGAGGAGACGGCGCTGATCGAATCGCTCGAGGGCCAGCGCGGCATGCCGCGGCTCAAGCCGCCATTCCCCGCGGCGAGCGGCTATTGGCACAAGCCATCGAATATTAATAACGTTGAAACGTTTGCAAACGTCCCATGGATTTTGTTAAACGGCGGCGAGGCTTTTGCCTCCATGGGCACGCCGGACAGCAAGGGCACTAAGGTTTTCGCCCTCACGGGCAAGATTAAAAAGGGCGGTCTGGTGGAAATCCCGATGGGCAAAACCCTGCGGGACGTCATTTTCGGCATCGGCGGCGGCATTCGCGGTGATCGGGAATTCAAGGCTGTGCAGATGGGCGGCCCCTCCGGCGGCTGTATCCCAGCGGAAAAGCTCGATACCATCATTGATTATAAAGCCTTGGGTGCGACAGGCGCGATCATGGGCTCCGGCGGCATGGTCGTCATGGATGAAACCACCTGTATGGTGGAGATGGCGCGCTTTTTCCTCGATTTCACCGCCAAGGAGTCCTGCGGCAAGTGCGTGCACTGCCGGCTGGGTACAAAGCGGATGCTCGAAATTCTCACCCGTATTGTCAATGGAGAGGGAAAAGAAGGCGATGTCGAACTGCTCGAAGAGCTGTGCGCCAGCATTAAGGACGGCGCGCTCTGCGGCCTCGGCCAGACGGCGCCGAATCCGGTGCTCACAACGATCCGGTATTTCCGCAAGGAATATGAGGCGCATATCCGGGAAAAGAAATGCCCGGCGCACCAATGCGCGGCGCTGATCTCCTACCGGATTGACCCTGATGTGTGCACCGGTTGCACGCTGTGCGCACGCAACTGCCCGGTCAAGGCCATTTCCGGCGAGGTCAAAAAGCCCCATGTGATCGATCCGGAGATCTGCATCAAGTGCGGCAAGTGCAAGGCAGCCTGCCGGTTTGGCGCAGTCCTTGTAGACTAGCCGTTTTGCGGAGAAAGGTTGGTTATTATCATGAAAATTCGTGTGAACATAGATGGTTATGAGATCGAAGCGCAGGAGGGCGCGACAATCCTCCAGATTGCCCGGGAAAACGGCATTGAAATCCCCACGCTGTGCCATGACGCGCGCGTAGAGGCCTACGGCGCCTGCGGGCTATGCGTGGTGGAAGTTGAAGGCAGCCCGAAGCTTGCCCGCGCCTGCGCCACCAAGGCGGCGGACGGCATGGTGATCCATACGCAGGGCGAACGGGCCAAACAGGCGCGCAAGGTGGCGCTGGAGCTGCTGCTCTCTGACCACGAGGGCGATTGCAAAGCGCCCTGCTCCCTCAACTGCCCTGCGGGGACGGACTGCCAGGGCTATGTCGGCCTGATTGCAAACGGGCAGTATCGGGAAGCGGTTAAGCTTATCAAGGAGAAGGTGCCGTTGCCCGCCTCTATTGGGCGCATCTGCCCGCATCCATGCGAGCAGGCTTGCCGCCGCAAGATGGTGGAGGATCCCATTGCGATCGCACATCTGAAGAGCTTTGCGGCGGATCTTGATCTGCGCAGCTGGGCACCGTATCAACCCGAATGCGCGCCGGATACACATCGAAAAATATCCATTGTAGGCGGCGGTCCCGCGGGCCTGACCGCGGCCTATTTCCTGCGGACGATGGGCCATTCCGTGGCAATTTATGACGCCATGCCCAAGATGGGCGGCATGCTGCGCTACGGCATCCCGCAATACCGTCTGCCCAAGGAGGTGCTCGATCAGGAGATCGCAGCGATCGCAAATCTAGGAGTTACCATGATCAACAACGCCAAAATTGGCGACGGCGTAACGCTCGATGAGCTGCGCGAGGGCAGCGATGCGGTGCTGGTCGCCATCGGCGCGTGGACGTCGAGCTCTATGCGCGTGCCGGGCGAGTCCCTCAACGGCGTGATGGGCGGCATCGACTTTTTGCGCCATGTGGCGCTCAACGAGCCCTCTGGGATCGGCGAGCGCGTAGCGGTCGTTGGCGGCGGCAACACGGCGATGGACGCCTGCCGCACCGCGGTGCGTATGGGCGCAAAGGAAGTGTATATCATCTACCGCCGCACGCGCGATGAGATGCCTGCGGATGCGTTAGAGATTGCACAGGCGGAGGAAGAGGGTGTCGCCTTCAAATTTCTGACGAATCCCGTGGAGATTTTGGGTGCGGGCGGCTCTGTGCGCGGCGTGCGGCTTCAGCAGATGGCGCTCGGCGAACCGGATGCGAGCGGCCGGCGCAGGCCGGTTCCAGTGGAGGGCGCGTTTGAGGATTTGCCGCTCGACACCGTCATCATGGCGATCGGCCAATGGACGAATCCGGAGGGCTTTGAAGCGCTGGAGCTGACAAAGCGCGGCACGATCGCTGCGGATGAAAGCACGTTTTCCACCTCCCTCCCCGGCGTGTTCGCAGTGGGCGACGCGACGAATAAAGGCGCGGATATTGCGATTGCGGCCATCGGCGAGGCCGGGAAGGCGGCGAAGGTAATCGATCACTTCCTCCAGGGCGCTGCCGTTGCTTATCGCAAGCCTTATGTGGTGGAGCGCACCGTCACGCCGGAAATGCTTGCGGACCGGGAGCGGAAAGCACGCGTGCAGATGCCGCACCTTTCCCCCGAAGAGCGGAGAACAAACTTTAAAGAGATTGATCTTGGCTATACGCAGGAGCTGGCAAAGCGGGAGGCCTCTCGATGCCTGGAATGCGGCTGCCACGATTCTTTTGAATGCAAGCTTTTGCACTATGCGAACGAATACGAGGTTGCGCCCGCCCGCTTTGAGGGCGAAAAGCATACCCGTCCACAGGAGCAGACGCATCCGTTTATCGAGCGAAACGCCGATAAATGCATCCTCTGCGGCCTGTGTGTGCGCGTGTGCGACGAGGCAATGGGGCGGACGGCTTTGGGCCTTGTCAGCCGCGGCTTTGATACGGTGGTCGCGCCGGAATTTGGCCGGAAGCTCGAACAGACGGACTGTATCTCCTGCGGCCAGTGTGTGGCGGTTTGCCCGACGGGCGCGCTGCGGGAGCTTCAGCCAATTCAAAAGAGTGTGCCGGTGGGGGAAAAATCCACGCTGACCACTTGTTCCTTCTGCTCCATGGGCTGCCCTGTCGACCTGCGTACGCGCGGCGATATGATGACGCGCGCTCTGCCTGTGGGGGAGAGCGGCATGCTTTGCGCCGGTGGGCGTTTTGGCTTTGGCGCGGCGCAGGAAGAGGGTAGGCTGAAAATGCCGCTGCTGCGGGAAAATGGGGCGTTGATCCAGGTGCCGTTTAATGAAGCGGTTGGCTGCGTCAGTGAGCGCATGGCGGATATCATCAGCCGGTATGGAAGTGGAGCGGTTGCCGTCACGGTTTCCGAGCGCTCTACCTGCGAGGAGGCGTATCTGGCCAAGCGCTATGCAAACGAGGCACTCGGCACCGAGAACCTCTGCTCCTTCGGCCTAATGGAGAGCGGTGTGAAAGAGGCGCTGGGCATCGACGCTTCCCTGAACACCTTCGAGGAGCTCAACGGCACGGATGTGATCCTGCTCATTGGGGCGACTCCGGCGCTTTCCACAACAATGGCGGGTGTGCGTATCCGCAAAGCGGTGAAGCAGGGATCAAAGCTCATGCTGATCGGCCCGAACCGGACTTGGTTTGACGATTTCGCACAGTGGCATTTTCAGACGGATGAAACAGCTTTCCTCACAGCGATGCTTGAGGCGCTCCAAAATCCGGAGGCCACGGGCGAGGCGGCGCAAGCGGCCGCAATTTATCGCGGTGCAAAAAATGCGATGATTGTTTATCACGATGCGCAGGTGTCGCGGCAGGCTGCCAGTGCTGGCAGCATCACTCGCCAAAAAAGTCCGGCCATATCGGCCATGCGCGCGACGGCTTAATCGTCCTGAAACCTGGTGCAAACAGCCAGGGCCTTTCCCTGCTGGGGGTGAAGCCCGCTTCCCAGATTGACTGGACAACGATCAAGGCAGTTATCTCCTTTGGGGAGATGCTGCCGGAGGCCTGCACGCAGAATGCGGAATTCCTGGCAGTGCAGGATGTTTACCTGACGGATACGGCTAGCCGCGCGGATGTTGTGCTGCCCGGGAGCATTTTTGCGGAAACCGACGGCACCTATCTTTCCGCCCAGCGAAAGCTTGGCGTGGTGCGCAAAGCGTTCCGGCCGCTGTGTGGGTTTGAGGGCTGGCAGATGATTCAGGCGCTGGCGAACGACTGCATGGAGAGCCGTGGCATGGACTATGAAAGCCCGGCGGAGATTTTTGCCGATCTCTGTGCGAAGGTAGAGGGCTTGCGCGGCGCAAACCGTTGTGCAGGCTGTGGAAAGCATCCGGCCTTCTGGCCTGTGGGGCAGAGCCCGGTGCTCACGCCTGTTGCAGAGAAGGATGTGCCGCAGCAGGCGAATGCGCCGCTGTGCGTTCCCCAGGGATGTGCCAATGTGTTGGGGCAAAAGTTTACCATAAAACGGAATTCTACGCGGCAATGATAGATGAAAAATAGAATATGGCGTATCGGTTCCGCCCCTGCGCAATGCGGCGGGGGCGGATGAAAAGGGAACACGGTGTGAATCCGTGACAGCCCCCGCTACTGTGTGAAGGACAAATTCCCCACCGGCTTGCTGCGCATGTGTATGATGCATAAAAGCCGGGAAAGCGTGATTTTGTATCCGTAGAGATATGAAAAATGCAGGCCGCCATGCGTGGCTTGCAGACGCTTTTCAGGAGATTGCGGCCAGCTTTATGCTTGCCACAGATCCTGGCCACTGGACAACCTGTCTGGGAAGGCATGGAGAAGGCGGATGATTTCGAGCCAGGAGACCTGCCGTGCGCCCGGGGAAACCGCTGTTTCCCTAGAAATGTATCATTCCTTTCGGCGGGAGAGGAAGTATGCGGTGATGGAGCACAGGAGGAGTTTTCCTTTCCAGGCTTTGTCCCAATACTTTGCGAGCCCGAAAAGGGCTCGCTTTTCCTTTATCGTAATATAATTTGAAGGAGTCGGACAACATGAAAAAGACATGGAAACCCATTCTCTCCTTGCTCCTCGCGCTGTGCATCACCGTTAGCACAGCGGCGGGCGCAATCGCTATCGGGCGTGAAAGCGCAGCGGATGGAGCAGCCAATTGGCTGCTGAAAAATGTGGCCGTAGATCCGGCGGATCAGGAGCCGGACAACATCGTGGATTGGGCGGCTTTCGCCCTTGCAAGAGGCGGTTACCAAATTGATGGGGATTATTTGCAGTACATCGACGGCGTGGTTAGGGCGAATTTTTCGCAGCTCTATTTAAGCGACTATGCGCGTATCGCGCTGGCGGTTGCCGCGGCGGGAGGAGATGCCCGCAATGTGGGCGGGCATGATTTGATAGAAGCCATCGCCCAAACGGATTTCACGCGGGAGATTTATACGGACGGCGTTTCTTTTGCGCTGCTTGCAATGGATTCCATGCGGTATGAGCTTCCGGAAACGGTGCGCAGGGCCGCGGTGGACGCGCTTTGCAGTGCACAACGGGAGGATGGCGGCTTTAATTATGCGCTTCGTGTCAATCCGGAGGACCCCTATTCGGTTGATGGAAGCATAGACACGACGGGGCCGGTTCTCGCAGCGCTTGCGCCTTATCAGGCGGAGGAGAAAACTGCGGGTGTGATTGAGCGGGCGCTCGCCTTCCTGAAGGCCAATCAAAATGTAGAGACGGCAGGTTTTGGCTTTATGGGAAGCGACAGCGCGGAAACGATCTCGATGGCTATTGTAGGCCTGACCGCACTGAGGATTGACCCTTGCGGGCCGGAATATGTGAAAAACGGAAAAACCATGCTGGATGCGCTGCTTACCTTCGTCAACCCGGATGGCGGTATGCGCGCATGGGACGGCAGCTCCAACAGCTTGACAACCTATCAATCGCTGAGTGCGCTGGAGGCTTATGCGCGCTTCGTGGAGAACGGCACAGCGTTTTATGATTTGTCCGATTTAACACGAGAGCCAGAATCCTCTGAAACGGCAAGCACAGCAGAACCAACAGCATTGCCTGCTACCCAACCCCAGACAGACAGTGTGCAGGAAAGCGGAACGGAAATGGATAATCCAGAAAATCCATCCACAGGCTCCGGCCTGGCAGTGGCAGGGATTGCTTCGCTGGCGCTCCTCTCTGCCGGTGCGCTGATGGTGAGCAGAAAGCGGATGAGCGGCGATGAATAAAGAGAGAAGCTACCGGCGTTTTTTGGCGCTATGCATTACCCTGCTGCTCCTATTGTTGGCGGCGGGATGTGGCATCATGGAAGGGCCGGAAACGCAGGCGGATACGCAGGCTGTTTCTGATTTTGGATATCAGATCACCTCGCAAGCGGATGCCAAGCCGGCCGTATCCGCTTCCACCCTTCCCAGCGAAAGCATCGGAGGCTCCGACTCGCACAGCGCTGTTACCGCGGGCCAGGGTATAGGGGAAACGGCAACTCGGGCGGTGAAGCCTGAGCCAACGGCTGTGGCGCCCACCACGGAAAGGCCGCAGGAAACTGCCGCCGTTTCACCCAAGCAGGCGACGGTAGCGCTTGCCGTCACCTGCCGCAATGCTGTGGCGAACGGCATTCAGAACTGGCCTGGCTACAGCGGAATCGTACCGGCCAACGGCGTGATTTATGAAAACAGCGCGGTTCCCATTGCAGAGGGTGAAACTGTGCTCGACGTGCTAAAAAAAGTGCTGAAAGAGCAGAAAATTCCGCTTAGTGAAAAGCATGGCTATGTCCGCTCCATCAACGGCCTGAATGAAAAGCTGCGGGGGGAACAGAGCTTTCCCCAAAGCGGATGGCTTTATCAGGTGAACGGTGTGTTCCCGAATATGGCCGCCAATCAATATAAGCTACAGGCGGGCGACCGGATGGAATGGGTTTATACCTGCAAGCCCGGAGATACGAAGCGTAATATGCAATAGCATAGGATACGATACCCTGCTGGGTGGAGCCGCTTTGAATGGAGCGGTTTCGCCCGGCATTTTTATTCCCATGTGTGCCAATTGCATTTTTATCATAACCGTGCTACACTTGTTCTAAATCGCAAGGGGGTAACGTCATGAGAATTTTAACCGCCGCGCAGATTCGCGCGGTTGAGGAGCGAGCCGTGGATACGGGGCTTGACTATCTGCGGTTGATGGAAAACGCGGGCTCCGCCTGCGCGCGTTTTGTTGCAGAAAAAGCACAGATTACGCTGGAATCCAATACAGCTGCCACCGTTGTATGTGGAAAAGGCAAAAACGGCGGCGACGGCTTCGTGATTGCACGTAAGCTGTATGACAAGGGCGCTGAGGTGAGCGTTGTTCTTGCGGCGGGGCATCCGGTTGCTGCGGATGCACTGGAGATGTACACGCGCATGACCGCGCTGCCGATTGAAGTCGTGAACTATGAAACGCAGCGCGATTTGGCGTTGGAAAAGCTGCGCACGGCGCAGGTACTTGTGGATGCGGTGTTTGGAATTGGATTTTACGGGGATCCGAATGCACAGACCGCCCGGCTGTTTGAAGCGATGTCCGCTTCGCCTGCGTTGAAGATTGCTGTGGATTTGCCAAGCGGCGTCAACTGCGACGTGAGCCTTGCGCCGGAGTACGCGTTCCATGCCGACTGCACGGCGGCAATTTCCACGCTCAAACCAGCCCATGTGCTCTATCCGGCGGCTGCATTGAGCGGGGAGGTGAGCGTGGTGCGCATCGGCATCCCGGAGGGCTGCTATGAGGATGAGGACGGTATGCTTTTTTCGATTGAGGAAGATGCGGTGCGCAAGTGCTTTACGCCGCGCGATCCGATTTCTAATAAGGGTGATTACGGCCATCTGCTAAGCGTGTGCGGCAGCCGCAGGATGCCGGGGGCTGCCGTTTTGGCGGCAAAAGGCGCGGTTGCCATGGGCGCAGGGCTGGTTACTGCCGCTTTTCCGGAAGGGGCATATGCGGCGGTTGCTTCAAAGCTGACGGAGCCATTGCTGCTGCCGCTGCATGAAAACCGTGAGGGGACGTTTGCACAGGCGGCTCTGCCCGAACTACGCGCGGCGTTGAGCAAAGCGAGCGCGGTGCTCATTGGCTGCGGGCTCGGTGTAAATGAGGATACGGTATTCCTGGTGGAAAGGATTCTGGAAGAGGCTTCCTGCCCGGTCATTCTCGATGCGGACGGCATAAATATCGCCGCCGCGCATATAGATATGCTAAAGAACAGAAAGGCTCCGTTGCTTCTTACGCCTCACCCTGGCGAGATGGCGCGGCTGTGTGGCTGCACAGCGGCGGAAATTCAGGCGGACCGCACGGGTGCGGCGCGCAGGTTCGCGCGGGAATATGGCGTTACACTGGTGCTGAAAGGCGCGAATACCGTAATTGCCGGAGAAAACGCAGCCTCCCTTTTCGTCAACCGAACGGGCAATCCCGGTATGGCGCAGGGCGGCAGCGGCGATTTGCTCGCGGGTATGCTTGCCTCCCTTGCGGCACAGGGAATGGAACCGCTCAGAGCGGCCGCAGCAGCGGTTTATCTTCACGGATTGGCAGGGGATGTCGCTGCAAAGCATTATTCCATGTGCGGCATGACGCCCTCGCTGATGGCGGAGGAATTGGCCGTTCTGCTCAAACGGTTTGGCGGATAGCCGCCTTTTGGAAGGATGGTTGCGTGATGAAAAAGGCGAAATGGCTTTGCCTGCTGTTTGTTTGCCTGCTCCTGCTGCCCGCATGCGGCGGCAAGGGCGAGGGTGGAGGAAAGGGTCAACCGCCCGCCCTGCCTGCGGAATTTGAGGCGGATATGACGGCGGTGATCTCCGAGCAGACGATCAAAGCGCATATCGTCCGCCATGCGCTGCTCTCCTGTGAAATCCGGGTGACAGAGCCGAAAATGTTTAACGGCGTTACGATCATTTGGAATGGCGACACCTATCGTGTTGAATATCAATCGATGGCGTTCGATGTTGATCTATCACAATTTCCGCAATCCGCTTTAGGCGCGGCGGTGGTGAATTCCATTGAATCGCTCGCGCGGCTGGAATCGCTTGAAATTACGGAAAAGGACGGCCAGTGGCACTATGAGGGCGAGTCGAAATCCGGCGCGTTTGAGCTGGTACAGGATGGGGAAACGGGCGCGCTGTTGTCTATTTCCGTTCCAGTGTGCAAACTGGAGGCGACGTTTACCAATTTCAAGGAGATCAAGGCGAATTAGCAGATGAACAGCCTTGCAGAATTCACAGCAATATTTACCATAATAAGGGCGGCCCTTGACCGCCCGCGGGCGCACATAGTGCGCCCCTACTCCGCTTCATAAAAAATACGCAGAGACCAGGGGCTGTTGCAAAATGCTTTGCATTTTGCAACAGCCCTCTTTTCACAATTCCGGCCGGATGGAATACACTGTATTGTATCGAATATACGCTGCACAAAATCTATAGGAAAAATCGGCGCTTGAATTTTTGCTCCCCGAAATTCAATCCAAATGTTTAATTGCGCCGTGGCTGGTCAAAAATAGAAATACAAAAACCAAATTCCTTTGGAGAGTGATGAAACGTGACAATCAAACGGGGAGATATCTATTACGCGGATTTAAGCCCTGTGGTCGGCTCCGAGCAGGGCGGCGTCCGTCCGGTGCTGATCGTGCAAAATGATGTGGGCAATAAGTTCAGCCCAACGGTTATCGCCGCCGCCATCACCAGCCAGAAGTATAAAACCAATCTGCCTACGCACATTCAGGTGCATGCAAACGATTGTGGGCTGGCCAAGGATTCCATTGTTTTGCTGGAGCAGGTGCGCACGCTGGACAAACGCCGCCTGCGCGAGCGAATGGGAAACCTTGCACCCGATGATATGAACCGCATCAACCGCGCGCTGTCCGTCAGCTTTGGCCTTGGCCCGCGGGAGAGAGAAGACAAAGCCGGGAATACATAAATTCCCGGCTTTCAACTTGTCGAGCCAGAGAAGCTTTGGAGGCCGGCATCTTTTACACAGGCGGCGAACGGTTCGTTTGATTCCACTGTTCTCTGATGCGATGAAATTTTTCTTTGGATTCGCTCTCCGTTTTTGAATACATAATAGGGTCGGGCGCCGATCACTTCGATTTCTGCCCCGTTGATGCAAATCGTGTCTTCCTCTGGCAGCGCAAGGATGGCTCTCTGCTTTGAGAGGGCCAGAAGATACTCTGTGCTCTGCCGGTCCTTTTCCGCCGAACGGTTTGTATAGTGGCATAGGAGAGAGAGGCCGTTTAGCACATCGAAGCCTGCGGTATCCGTCAAATCAGTGCCATTGTTGTCGTCGCATGCGCAGCTATCGATATCCGCGCCGAAGAGGATCGCGCCCGCGCTGCCGCCGAATACAACGCCGTCGTGACGGATATAATCGGCAATTTTTTCAAAGCAGCCGCTTGCTTTCAATCCGGCTAACAGCCGATAGGTGTTTCCACCGCCGAGAAAAAGCGCGCAATAATTCGCGAAATCCGTCCGATACAGTTCTTCCATGGAAGAGACCATGTTGATCCCGGCAAGTCTCAGCTCTTTGAATTCCTCTGTAATCCATGCAAGGCAGCCAGGGTATCGCTCCGGCTCCATGGCAAGCGGAATATATAACAAGGGCTTTGCGTGGTCGATGATTTCGCTGAAGCGTTGGTATGCCAGGGCGGCTTGGGGCCCGTCCCCACCGCCGTTGAGAAAGAGTTTCATGCTGGCTTTGCCCTCTCTTTTTTTGTGATTTGCGCTTTGTGGAACGCCGCCGTGATCCAATGTGTACATTACAGCGGCCGGAGCATCAAAAGCGCGTCTCGGTAGGAGCCGTCCCGCATTTTCACATCATGGGGCCTGCATCCATATTCTCGGAAGCCATGTCTCTGATAAAGAGATATGGCCTTTTCATTGTCCGTTAGCACCTCCAGCTCGACCTGCTCATAACCGGCCTGATGGGCGCATTCTAACACCCGAGGGCATCAGGAGACTGGCAATTCCCTGATTCCAATAGCCCTGGAGGACGCTGATGCCGAAACCGCCCCGGTGCCGGTATCGTTCGTGCGAATCGGACACAGGAAGCACGCTTGCCATCGCAACCAGTTGGTTCTCCACAAACGCGCCGAGCAGAATGGGCAGCAGGTTTTTCAGCAGTACATCCAGCTTGCGGTAAATCGGGATCGCAAGCGCTACCGTTGCCGGCGTCAGGAAGAACGAGATCAGCTTGCCGGATTCCTCATAGGTCTGATAGGGGGTGCCGGTTGCGATCAGCAGCGCACCGACCAGAATCGAGGCAATCAGCAGCGGATTGCAGACCGCAGAACCGGTTTTCTTTTGAATCTCTACGCCAAGCGCATAAAAACCGATGGAAACCAGCAGCCAGAACTGCGAGGAGGAGAGAAGATCAGTCATGGTCGAACGCCTCCTCGGTTTCACGATGCTGCAGACGGAACACGATATGTACGGTCAGTGCGGTAGCAGCGGCAGTACACAGCGTGGTCAGCAGGCAGACGGCAAGGATGGCGAGTGCTTCGCTTTTGATGTCGTTCCAGATTTCCAGCACGCCCAGCATGGCGGGCA
>ENA-OQDT01000672-OQDT01000672.1-human-gut-metagenome-genome-assembly--contig:-NODE-672-length-22031-cov-3.071950_pt1 | contig 22031 bp, 27 predicted proteins | sample MGYA00242786_ERZ504617 | MGnify/ENA primary metagenome ERZ504617 (study PRJEB26092, sample SAMD00036337) | human gut metagenome | host: Homo sapiens | study: EMG produced TPA metagenomics assembly of...
GCAGAATACAAAAAAATAAAGCAGACTGCTACAGATACTCCGTCTGATGATTCGAAACATACGCAGGATTTTCAAGTTGATTGGAATACCCTGAAAACACTAAAATCCAGACATTGTAGGATGGATTCGTATGGATCCAAGTGTGAATTATCCGATTGTACAGACCAAAAACAACAGCTATTATTTAAAACACGGGTTTGGTAAATCTTATAATATCACGGATGTATTTTCATGCATGCAGATAACAAATCCGATTGGAGTGATCCAAATACAATTGTATATGGACATAATTATGATTAATGGTTCCATGTTTGGTAACAACAAATTATATAAATCTAAATCATATACAGAAGCACATCCTTACTTTTATGTATATACGCCTTCCGGGAAAATGACTTACACCATTTTTGACGTAATGACAGTAAATGATGCCACAGTGCCTTATACTATTGATATGCAGACCAAAGAAGACTTTCAATCCTATCTTGATACTATAAAGAAACTTTCCACGTATCAGATGAATGTACCGGTAACTACAGATGACCATATCGTTACATTGTCCACCTGTACCAATCACGGACGGCAAAGATTTCTAATTCAGGGAGTCCTTACAAATATTGAAAATAATAATGAATAAAAAAGAATCCTCTCATAAAATTCAGTGAGAGGATTCTTCATATTTTCTAGCTGCCAATGCCAGATATTCAGCAAACATCGTTCTTCGTTTGCCTATTGTATTTGTTCGTATTGCGCATTCCATAGCAGAGCCTTCATTAATAATAAATACTCTTTTTTTTGCTCTGGTAACTCCCGTATACAAGAGATTTCTTACCAGCATGTTTGCCGGTTCTGATGGCATCACTACAATTGCATTTTTAAACTCTGATCCTTGCGATTTATGGATTGTCATTCCATATGCAAGCTGCACATCATCCAGTGCATCTCTGCATAGATTGACCATTTCTCCGCGAATATCGGCAACCATCTTTCCTTTTCCAAGTTCTTTTACAATACCGATATCTCCATTAAAGTATCCATCCTTGGAACTATAGTTGTTTTTCATCATGATAATCTTGTCATTCACACGGAATTTTGTATTACCATAAGTCAGACTCTGTTTCCCTGGATTTAATAAATCCTGTAAAACCGTATTACAATTTTCGATTCCGGCTTCTCCTTTTCTCGATGGACAAAGGATTTGTGTTTCAAAAGGGTTATCTTTATTATAAAGTTTTTGCATCAGGATTTTTGTCTGTTCCAATGTTTCTTCTTCACATTTCGTGTGGATAATCTGAAAGTCTTCACACTCATGCAAATGAATGTTACCCTCATTGATTTTTTGGGAATTATCTATAATTGGAGAACCACCTTTTTGACGGAATACCTCTGTTAAACGGTTCTTCTCTATAAATAAATCCGATGTTCCCATCAAATCATTAAGAACAGATCCGGCACCGACTGACTCCAGCTGATTAACATCTCCAACCAAAATCAACTTTGTACCGGTTTTCAGTGCTGCAAGCAGCATATCAAACAACCGGATATCTGCCATCGACATTTCATCAACGACAACCAAATCTGCATCGACCGGATTTTTTTCGTTTCGATAATTTGCACCAAGACCATCCGGCTGATAATCTAAAAGTCGGTGGATTGTCACTGCAGTTCTTCCAGTAGATTCCGACATACGCTGTGCTGCACGACCAGTTGGAGCGCAGAGGCGAATGATATGATCCGGATGCATAATTTCATATGCATGAAGCATTCCGTTGATTGTGGATGTTTTACCTGTTCCCGGACCACCTGTCAGGATCTTAACTCCCCTGGTCAGTAAAAGCTTATTAAAAGCTTTTCGCTGCTGCCTACCATAACGGATACCGCATACTTTCTGAGCTTCTTCTACCAGTTCTCCACGAAATGGTTCCATTTCCCTATTTCCTGCCAGCGCAAGGCGCAACAGATTTCTGGCAGCCCGTTGTTCCGCAATTAAAAGTGAACGGTCATAGAATCGTTCATTTTGGGTATCCAACAGCATCTGTTTCTGGATAAATGGCATACAGGTTGATAATGCAATGTCTTCATCAAATATGTGATTATTTAAAAGCTGTTTTACTTCCTGATAGTACACACGCATGTCAGTCCAAATATGGCCACTTGTAGAGACATTATCCGATGCCTTTTCTGAACATGCACGAAGCCTGCAGGATGTATTTGCGCTGTGTGAAAAATGCTTACACAGTAGTTCTTCCTGCTTATAAGACAACCCAATCTTTTTCCCATAAGCATATGGATCTTTACGTAAACAAGATATGGCATTATTTCCGAACCATTTGATTGCCTTTGCACATGCTCCATAAGATATTCCTATCTCAGACAATTCAGCGAATAATTCTCTTTCTGCAGATGTTTTTCTTACTGTAGCAACAATACGATCTGCCGTTTCTGGACTAAGATCAACCTTCTCGATCAATTCCTGTTTTGCTGTAGCCTTTTTTATAAAGCAAAGATATCAGTACCAAATAAGCGTACAATATCTACTGCATTCTGGTAAGTAACACCTGGAAAAGCTTCACTGTTTAGGTATTCAATCGTTGTTATTTCGTCGGAAGTGCTTTCTCTAATATCTGTAATTTGAAAATCCCATCCAAATCCTTTATCATGTAGATTTCTGAAAAAGCCTCGGATTCTTATCGGTGTTTTTTCATCATATGCCGGAACCGGATACTTGGATCCGTCGCATGATATGGTGTAAAGTGTTTCTTCCTGTTCTGTTATAGGATTTTTCTTCACTTCTTTCTTACAATATTGCTGTTCAAAAAAAAGGTTCCTGCTTTGTCACAATTCGAAAAAAAGAATTCCCATTTTTTTCGTTTCTCCATGTATATTTTGAAAATATCCATAAAACACAGAACTAGGACTTTGAGTAGTATCTATATCTGACATTTTAACATCCTCCCCTCATCTTAATTACATTCTATCAATAGAATGATTCATGACAGACAAAATAAAAACAGCAGCCTTGATAGCTAGACTGCTGTTTTTTTTCTAAATTATTTTTCAATATTATCTGCCGGAACCTTTTTCATCTTAATACAAACTATATTCTGAAGCTTATTACTCAAATTCATTCTATCATTCAAACTCTTCCTTGTACGTACTTCTGCAATTACGGCAAGATAATCGTCATTTTTCACATCCTTCAACATATCTGCGAATTCGTCAAATGCGGAAATATCCACGTAATTTAAAAACCCTGAGAGCGGATAGATAAAGTGACAATTTTCAAATTATCTTTCTTAGGAACATCAAACATATGAACCACTCTTCCAACAAACATTCCTTTGTTGACATCCTCCTGTCCTACCTCATCGAGATCAAATACGTCCTGTTCTGTAGAATCCGCTGTCTCCATTTCATCGATAGCCAAAGTTTTTAAATATTCTGTTTCTTCATTATCTCCTGTTTACTATACTGCACATGAGCACTTATTTTCACTCTGTCTCCCGGTACAAATTTGAATCTTCTTTTTTACATTGTCTTTTACAATCAATGCAACATCTGGCTGTGCATGATTGATGCCAACATTTGTGGCAATAGTATACATAATTCTCTTTCTGGATACCTCCATGTGAATGATCGTACCTTTTAATCTGATTTTATTTGTCTGTTGCATATTAATTCACATTGCAGTTCATTTTAAGTAAATTGCTGCTTCTCCTTTCCACTATTCTATTTATAGTGTGAAAGAAAGCATCTTTCAGTTGTGAAAGCATTCATTTCTCACACATCTTTACTTTATTTTTAAAGAAAAAAGCCTGCATATGCAGACCTTTTTCTAAAACATCAATACTACAGATTTACGATTTTTAATCCAGTACCTTTTAACTGTTCCAGGGTATCATCATGGTTCACTGCCCCCAGAATGATGTTGTCATAAGAGGTGTCATCTTCCAACAACTCCACAAACAGCTTAAAGCTCTTGGCATCTAACTTATCCATATTGTCGATAACAAGATAACTTGCCTTCGTAATCTGATGGATCAGTGTGCAGAGCAAATAAGTAGCAAAAACATGTTCCCCGGAAGACAGCCTGTGAATTGGAACAAATCCATTGCTGTTCTCCGTTTTCCCGTAGAATTCAATTCCATTATCAAATGAAATCTTGAGTTCCATGTTATGGAACTTGGAAGCTTTCTGATTACACATTTTTGTAAATGGTTCTACAACTTTTTTCAAAATATAGCCGCGGACTCCTGTTTTGGAATCCAGATAAAGAACAAGATTTTCCAAAATCCTTAACTTTTTTCTGTTCTTCCTCTAATTCACATTTTGCTTTTTTTGCATTTTCAAAAGAAGTATACTTAGAAATTTTACTCTGAATTTCCTGTTTTACCATCATATCCGGGGCCTTCACTTCTTCCGGTTTTTCCATAACCGTAATTGGAACATAATTCTGGATCTGGTCATGCAGGTTCTTTTTGTTATTGTAAGAAATTTGCTGTTTCTGATAGGCATCCAAACGTTCTGTTCTAATCTGCACTTCCTTCTCACAGCGTTTAATGAAATCAGTGTTTTTCTTGATCCCTTCATTTGATTTCTGAATCTGATCCTCGAATTCCGATTTTAATGGTGTTCTGTCCGATGTACAAATTAATCTCGAACTAATTGGACAAACATTCGTATTTAAAGATTTCAATGTTTTTTCCAGCAATTCCAAATTACCTTTAATCGTACTGATTGCAGTCTGGCAATTATGAATTGCATTTTCAAACTGTTTCTTTTCACTTTCCTGTTTTTCCTTATAATCCGGATCAGGTTTTTCAACAGAAGAATTATTTCTGGTATTCTTCCTTTGTAGCTTTTTCAATCTTGACATCTGAATCTGCCTTCATTTTTTACCTGGCGATTGTATTCATTCAGATTTTTCTGATATTCTTTTGCCAACGTTTCCTTTCGGATTACATCCTCCAGTGATTTCTGCAGACTCTCTTTTGATTCTTCCGGAAGTATAGACATATCAAATACCGCTCTCGGCTTTAGATTTTCCACAAAAGCTTTCTTCTCTTTTCGCTTCTGGTAAAAATATTTATAAGCCATGTCAATTTCATCCAGACCGAACGGATCCGAAATATTTGCAAATGCTGTTTTCAGTGTTGTTTTTTCTTCTTCCGTCAATTTTTTATTGTTTTCTCCAATAAATTCACATAATTTTTCAAACGAAATTTTCGTTTGGAAGAATTGACAGGAAAAAATTCTGTCTGCTCTTTTCTGTGACAGAACTTCAAAGAAATCCGTTTTACACATAGCCTGGAAAATATCTGTAGAGGTTCCAAGCTTTGCCTGTAGAAACTCATCCGCTGCTTTTGCTGTTGAATTTTTGCCATTTACTTTCACTTGTGTCGCTGCTGACAGCTTACAGATTCTCTGGATACTGCTCTGATCCTCAAATACGATTGTTGCAGAAGCTCTATCACTCTGTTCGCGGATATCGTCCTTTTTTAACATCTCCAGTCAACGCAAAGTTAAAATGCTTTTAAAACAGATGTCTTACCAGCTCCACAAGGACCTGTAAAAAATGAGATCCTTTCCAAAGAAATTTCCATATCTGGAATTCCTCTAAATTTTTGATTTTATTGTATTGATTTCATGTTTTTTCCTTCCTATCATCAATGTATTTTCACTATCAATAGAATGATTGTTTTTCCTCTAATAAAAAACCAGGCTGGAAAAAATCAGCCTGTTTCATTCAAATAATTACAAAATCTCATGCATAAAAAAGGTTTGAGCAAACCTCTTTCACCGGATCCTCGAAATTCGGTTGCTGCATCAATTCCTGTGCTTTCATGTAATTTTCTTCATCCAGCCAGTGGATATACAGCGATACCTTTGTTCTTGTCCCGAAAATTGGTTCTAAAATATGGTTCCTTACAATACGCCAGTCACCTCCTGCGAGACCGCATCCGATCATTCCAGGAACTGCCAGTGTAAGGTGTTCCGTTTCCGCATAATATAAGGCACTTACAAGTGCCTTATAGAGAGCAGCATATATGGTATCAACTCCGGCCCCTGTAGGAATGTCCTCTCCAAAAAGATTGTAAACTTGATAGGTATCTGTTTTCATACGAATTACTTTACCAAGATTTGCACGGCCATATTCCCGACAGATTTCCTGGTAAGTTCTGTATTGTTCTTCTGATAATAACTGATTTCGGATTTGTTTCGCTAATCCTGCTCCCATAACCCCTTTACAGTTCACCTGATGACAGATAACATCTGCTTCCGTATGTAAAATATCTCCAATTTTATCGATAATCATAAAAATCATCCTCCTGTGTTGTAATATCGTATTTTTTCTCCAGCGTTTTCTTGAACTTTGGATCTTGCTCTGTATATGCACGTAAAAATTCCTGTGGTGTGCAACTGCCGTTTCCTTCTGTGATTCGATTAATAATATCCGAATCCATATCTTTTGCATATCGGTTCATCATCTCAGAGGTAATTTCCACATGATCGATCGAATGAATTAATTTCCCATCAACAGTAGGAAGTGCTTCATCTGTAGCATGAACCCCTCCGATTCCCATAAACAACATATAGGCAAATTCTAGCAATAGAATTCCTATTGCGATTCTCATTTTCCGTTTGCATGATTTTGTTTTCTCCAATTTTTTCTCCTTATGTTTGCATAGATTTGAACTATTCGAGATATTTTTCCCTCCTCTCATCGAATTCATTAGTTCTAAAAATAGAGTGCTTGAAATAACAATAAATAATTTTGTCCAGAAAATCAGGTATGAAATAATTTCTTTCATACTATTAATGAATATCAATAATATGACTATTTATATACAAGGAGGATCTATATGAATACTAAAGACTTTAAAACCCGAAGTGAAACAATCCATCGTGCAGCACCGTGCCCGGCAAACCATTGGGTCATCGGTCTGGATATCGGATATTCAGCAATCAAAGGAATGAGTCCTAATAAAATTTATTCTGTTCCAGCTTACGCAAGGAAAATCCCTGCTGATCGTGTCAGGCTCAATGAACCTTCTGAAACAGATATCTATTATAAAGCAGAAAATGGTGATATCTGGGTTGTTGGATCTCTGGCTTACAATGAACTTTCTGCATCGGACGTGATTGACAGTGAGCAAGAATTATTTGGCCGTAAAAGATACTATTCTGATATGTTCCGTGTTATCTCTGACACCGGTATCGCCATTGGATTAATGGGAAATGATAAGGGAAATTCGAAAGGAAAGAAACTTACCATTCAGACAGGGCTTCCGCCAAAATATTTAAAAGCCGACCAGAATGATTTGAAGGAAGTTCTTTCCGGACATCATCATTTCAGTCTGCGTATTGGACGTGCACCTTGGCAGCAGTTTGATTTTGTGGTAGACAGCAAAGATATTTTTGTTATGCCGCAGCCGCTCGGAGCGTTGGTTTCTGCTCTTGTCGGAAAAGATGGAAAACAGCTTGCCACTGCAGCAAAAATCTTTTCAAAGAATACGATTGTGTTTGATCCAGGATTTGGAACCTGTGATGATTATCTTGTCGATCATGGTAGTGTTGTCGATGAAAACACATTCCCGGATTTTGGGATGCGGGAGGTCTTTTCAAGAACATGTAAAAAAATTCAGGATACTTATGGTGTATCATTACAGATCCCGGATCTGCAGAACCTTTTAGAGACAGGTGAAGTACGTATTCTCGACCGAAAGCACATGAAACGCAGCAATGAATCTTTCCGTACACTACTGGAAGATGCGTCCAGAGAAGTATGCGATGAAACAATTGAAAAGTTAAAATCAACACATAATTATTTTGCTGACATTGATTACATTGTTGCAACCGGTGGTACTTATGATGCATGGTCCGAACAGTTTAATAATGTCTTCCGTTATATGGATGGACTGCAAATTATTCCTGGTAATATCAATGATCCGGATTTAAGCAATATCTATTCAAATGTGCGGGGATATTATTACCAGCGTGTTAATCAGATCCGCTAGGGGGTGATGCTATGAACGTAATCGTTCGTTTATACTGGCAGCATGATCTGGATTTGGTCGCACTTACCTTGCATCCAATGTTTGAAATGGGAAAATGGATGAAAAAGGCCATGATTGCATATGCACAGGGGGATGAGGAATTTCATATTCCGCTTCCTCCAGAAATGCCTCCAGAGAAACCTCTGGAAAATTGTGATGCACATTTTGCTTTGGATCCCAAAAACGAAATTGAAAATGAAGTTATCAAAATTTTACAGCAGTTTCGGAATGGACAGCGCAATAGTGTAATTAAGCTTATTTTTCGCAATTATCTGGATGAACTTTTTCTGAAACCATATATCGACACAAATACCTATATTGTAAAAGCAAGGGGAAACTATGGTGGAAAGAAAAAAAGGAAAATAATATATCCATTCCATCCGTAACGAAACGAACAGCCAAGACAATTACAAAAGCTGAAAAAGCATCAAACGCATCCAATGCACAAAACTACAACGCCGCCAGAAGAGGAATCCTCTAAAGAGCCAGATCATAAACAGTTGTCCAATCTCTCTTTAAGTAATTCAATTGATAAAAAATGCAAAAAAAGTACTACACCTCCAGATTTAAAACCAGATACTAATTTTTATAAATAAAGAAAATATATCGAAAAATCACTGAATCTACATCGTATGATGAAAAAAAATCATGGAGAAAGATGCAATATCACGAAAAAGAAATGCTACCAGAAAAAGAAGAAGATCTTCATACTTCATCTGCTTCTGAAACTTTTGAAAATAGCGGTTCTGAATCATTCGGTGATGATGGATTTGACTTGTTTTCAAGTATCGAAAATTTAATTTAATCAGAGTGAGGGAAAGACAGTGACTGAAAAAGATATTTATGACAAAAGAAAATTTTATAAACAAAATTGGAGCCGTTGATTCATGAATTGAAATTGCAGTGCAATATGGAACATATGCCTATGTTTGTTACGGTAGCTGTAAAAAACGATAAAGCAGGTACAGAATACGCAAGTGACATGGTTCTTGCAGGATCCGGAACTGAATTAGAAAACAATCGAATTTCGAAGCTCCTCTTGGAATTAAATAATATTCATCAAAAATATCCGGATTATATCGAAAAGGATATCCGGGAGATTTCTCAGTATCTGGAACGGCTTAACACTAACATCTATCCAAATTCCGGTATAGAGCTTGCAGACAATAAAATAAATACATTCCATAAGATTACAGATCCTTACAAGCCATCATCTTGTGAACCAGATGGTTATTCTGATTTAATGGATGTCTAAGAAAAAGTAGCTGGCACTACGGGATAGTGCCAGCCTATTTCTTGTTCTGATGTTTCAGTTTTTCATTCTCACATATGCATTCAAGCACAGCATCCACACCAAATGAAGTAAAATTATGATATAGATGCTGCAATTCCATTTTATCATATTTTTTAATCGGTTTCTGAGATAATTCGATTCCTCAGAAGACAATTCAAACAATTTTTCAGCACGATTTGCGACCAAATTATCACATTTTCTCTTTGGAGATGTATTTATCTATTTTTCTCATTCTTCTTTTCCCTGTAAGTCCGTTAATTCTGCGGCTGTCCTCGTCATGCGAAACTCATCATTCATCTGGTTGATAGAATTATCTATTTCCTGTTCCATTTCTTCGGAACGTTCTATCTCAATCTCATAAGCAATATCATCTCTTTTTTTACCATATAAGTCCTCCTTTTCTTATGTATTGGAATATTCCCTTCTATATATAGTATGACAGAAAAAACTATCTTCTGTTTTTTCTGGACAAAAAATCATAAATTATAATAAACAATATTGTTAATTGTATAAAAAAAACGAATAGGCAACCTATTCTTTCAAAAAAGTTCTTTACAAACACATTTCTAAACAAATTCAATTTATTTACAAATCTATTTACAAATATTAATTCAAAAGCACAATCTTAATGTATTCATTAATAAAATTTATGTTTTGAACTGGGCTACTTTTGGGTTACAACTGTATTCTTGGGTCATGCGATTAATCGCACAACCCTTGAATTTACAGCGTTTTTTGTAATTAATCCTGAGCAATGATTTCTTTTTTGTTGTATGAACCACAAGCCTTGCATACTCTGTGAGGCATCATTAATTCGCCACACTTGCTGCATTTTACCAGGTTTGGTGCGCTCATTTTCCAGTTTGCTCTTCTTTTGTCTCTTCTTGCTTTAGAAGATTTATTCTTTGGACAAATTGACATAGGTTACACCTCCTTAAAATTCTTAAATACATCACGGATAACTGACATTCTAGGGTCGAGCCCCGTATCTTCACAGTTACAGGTACCTTTATTCAGGTTCTGACCACATACGTTGCAAATACCTTTACAGTCTTCGCTGCATAGAATTTTCGTCGGCCACCCTACCAATAACTCGTTGTAGACCAATTGCTCTACATCTAAGCTATATCCGTCAATATAGTTATTCTCGTCTAAATCTTCTGACTGATCATATGCATCTGACTCTGTATCAATCTTATGCTTAAAGTCAAGTGTCACCTTCACTTCTACATCTTCCAGACATCTGTCACACGGAGCAGAAGATATAATCTCAGCTTTTCCGGTCACTTCAAGCTTGCGGTCGCCTGCATATTCTACCGACAACTCAAGCGGTGTCTTATCTGTAATCACATAATTTCCCATCTCAGACCTGAAACAAGTCATTTCAATCGGAACAGATTGATGTATTGGTTTATGCTGTTCAGACAGAACGTCGGATAGGTTTAATATCATAGTATCGTCTCCTATTCACACACTAGACTATTATATCATGTAATTTTGATTTGTCAACAATAAATTATTAAACTAATTTAACTGTTTCACGGGCAATTGCCAACTCTTCGTTTGTTGGAAGGACGATAATTTTTACTTTTGAATCAGGTGTAGAGATAACTGCCTGCTCACCGATTGCTGCTTTGTTCTTTTCTTCGTCAACTTCAACGCCAAGGTATCCGAGGTATTCGCAGATCTCGCTTCTCATCTCCCATGAGTTTTCACCAACACCTGCTGTAAATGTGATTGCATCCACACCATTGAGTGCTGCTACATAAGAACCAATGTATTTGGCCACACGATATCTGTAAGCATCCAGTGCAAGTGCTGCTCTTTCATTTCCTTCTTCGCTTGCTTTTCTTACGTCACGGAAGTCAGAAGAAATTCCTGTCATTCCAAGAAGACCGGATTTCTTATTAAGGATTGTAAGCATCTCATCAACACTGATGTTCTCATGATTGCAAATGAACTGTACAACTGCAGGATCAACATCACCACTACGTGTTCCCATGATCAGACCTTCCAAAGGAGTCAGTCCCATACTTGTATCTACACATTTTCCACCGATAGAAGCAGAGATACTTGCCCCGTTACCAAGATGGCAGACGATAACTTTTGCGTCATCTTTTCCAAGCATCTTACATGTCTCGCCAGATACGAACATGTGGCTTGTTCCGTGGAATCCGTATCTTCTGATGCTGTATTTCTCATAGTATTCATATGGGATACCATACATAGCTGCTTTCTGCGGCATATTCATACCAAATGCTGTGTCAAATACTGCTACATTTGGTTTTCCAGGCATAGCTTCTTCGCAAGCTTCGATTCCGATTAAGTTAGCCGGATTGTGAAGTGGTCCGAGGTCAAAGCAGTCACGTACAACTTTTTTCACATCTTCTGTTACAAGTGTTGCGTCACTGTAAACAGTTCCCGCATGCAGTACACGATGTCCGATTGCTGTAATCTCATCCGCATTCTCGATCACACCATGTTCGGAATCCATCAGGGCATCCAGTACAAGTTTTACCGCTACGCTGTGATCCGGCATAGCTGTTTCTACTACATATTTGTCCTTTCCGGTAGGTTTATGTGTCAATGCAGAACCTTCGATTCCGATTCTTTCGCAGAGACCTTTTGCGAGAACACTTTCATTCTCCATATCGATCAGCTGATATTTTAAAGATGAACTTCCACAGTTGATTACTAATACTTTCATTCTATTTTCTCCTTCTTAGATCTTACTGGTTCTGGCACTGAACTGCTGTGATTGCAACAACACCTTCAATATCCTTAGCACTGCATCCTCTTGAAAGGTCGTTAACAGGTGCTGCGATTCCCTGTGTCATTGGTCCGTAAGCTTCTGCTTTTGCAAGACGCTGAACAAGTTTGTATCCAATGTTACCTGCATCAAGGTTAGGGAAGATCAGAGTATTGGCTTTTCCTGCAACCTGGCTTCCTGGTGCTTTAGCTGCTCCAACAGAAGGAACAAGTGCTGCATCAAGCTGCATCTCTCCGTCTAACATAAGATCCGGATTCTCAGCTTTTGCGATCTTAACAGCTTCCTGTACTTTTGTTACGTCATCGTGTTTTGCACTTCCCATTGTTGAGTAAGAAAGCATAGCAACTCTTGGATCAGCACCAACGAGCTGTTTGAAGCTTTCTGCTGAAGACTGAGCGATTGCTGCAAGCTCTTCGGATGTAGGATTCTGGTTCAGTCCGCAGTCAGCGAATACAAATGTTCCGTTCTCTCCCATATCACAATCAGGTACTACCATTACAAAGAATGCTGAGACAAGTTTCGTTCCCGGTTTTGTCTTCAGAATCTGAAGGCATGGGCGAAGTGTATCTGCTGTAGAGTGGCATGCTCCTGATACCATTCCGTCTGCATCTTTCATCTTAACCATCATTACACCATAGTATAAGTAATTAGTAAGAAGAATCTCTCTTGCCTGTTCTTCTGTCATTCCTTTTTTCTTTCTCAGTTCAACAAGTGTTGCTACATATTCATCTGTTTTCTCGTATGTAGCAGGGTCAACGATTGTTGCTCCTGTGATATCGAAATCCCCTTTATTCTTAGCGATCTCTTCTTCGCTTCCGATCAGGACCAGATTAGCTGTCCCTTCTTTTAAGATTGCCTCTGCTGCCTCATAAGTTCTGATGTCTTCGCTCTCTGGAAGAACGATTGTTTTTTTACAACTTTTTGCTTTTGCTTTGATTTCATCTATAAATCCCATGATAAATAGACTCCTTTCCAAATATTTTTCTCAGTATTTTCATTATAATACAAAGAACCCTTGCGGACAAGGGCTCTTACGGTAATCTTATGTCTCTTTTTGCGTACAATGTACAATATTTATCCTGCTTTTGACAAAAACTATTGCAATTTCACAGTATTATAAGTGAAATACGTAACTCACGATCGCAAAATATACACTGATCGTGCTGATATCAACCAGTGTAGAGATCAGCGGTGTCGCCATGATTGCCGGATCAAGTCCGATTTTCTTAGCGATCAGAGGAAGTGTACATCCGACTACTTTTGCGATCAACACTGTACAAGCCATCGTCAGACCAATGGTAAATGCCATCATGGCATCTCCCTGTCCCATCAACATGATACGGATTCCATTTACCACAGACAGTATGATGCTGATGCAGAATGCAATGCGGATTTCTTTCCAGATTACTTTAAACAGATCCGAAAATTCAATCTCTCCGACAGCAAGTCCGCGGATCACAAGTGTCGAGCTCTGCGATCCACAGTTTCCTCCGGTTCCGGTAAGCATCGGAACAAATCCTGCAAGCTGCGGCATCAGTGCCAGTGCATTCTCGTAGCTGTTCATGATCATCTGTGTTACCGTCGCAGACAGCATCAGAAACAACAGCCAGGGAATACGGCTCTTTACATGCTCGAATATTGATGTCCCGAAATACGAGTCTTCATTTGGATTGACACCGGCCATGATACTGATATCTTCCGTTGTCTCATCCTGAAGTACCTGCATCGCATCATCAACGGTTACAATACCGACCATACAGTTTTCATGATCTACGATCGGCAATGCGATCAGACCATATTTTGTAATGATATTGGCAACGTCTTCCTGATCGTCTGTCGTACGGGCATACAACATATTTGTATCCATGATCTCTTCAACCGTCTTGGATTCACTGCTGGTCAGCAGTTCTTTTATGTCAACCTGCCCGATCAGATGACGTTGTTCTGTTACATAACAGGTATAAATCGTCTCCCGGTTGAGACCAACCTGTCTTATTTTTAATATGGAATCAGCAACCGTCATCTCTCTTCGCAGTGCAATATAATCTACATTCATCACACTTCCGGCACTGTCCTCCGGATACTGAAGAAGCTGATTGATCTGCTGACGTTTTTCCGCATCTGTCACCATCAGCAGTCTGTCTACCACGTTGGCAGGCATCTCTTCCAGCACATCAACGGTATCATCCAGATACATTTCCTCCATGATCTCTTCCAGTTCGGAATCCGTCAGTGCATTGATCAGGTCTTCGCGCATATCGCTGTTCATATATGAAAATGTCTCTGCCGCTTCTTCTTTTGCAAGCAGACGGAATACCAGCACCATGTGTTTCTGATCAAATTCTTCCAGAATCTCCGCAAGATCCACCGGATACATATTGGTTTCCAGTTCTTCTTTCAATTCTTTATATTCCCGGGCATCCAGCATATCCTTAATACGTTCTTCAGTCAGTTCTTCTCTGTCTTCTACATAATCAATATCATCGTCTTTTTGCCCGTCTGCCGTTAAGGCTTCCTCATTCATATTTTCTTCCATAATAATATGCCTCCTCCTTTCTTCGGATCTTGCCCGGCAAACATCCCATTTGCATACCAAATCATTGTATAGTATAATCAATTTCAGAATGTTATACAAGGAGATTTTCATGAAAACTGTTGGACTTATTACAGAATATAACCCATTTCACAACGGACATCTTTATCATATAGAAAGAGCCAGGGAACTAACCGGTGCCGACCGGGTTGTAATCGTCATGAGCGGCAGATTATGTACAGCGCGGAACTCCTGCGCTTCTATCCAAGCATTCCCGTGCGCATATGGCACTTCTAAACGGCGCATCGGCTATCTGCGAGCTTCCTGTCTGCTATGCATCCGGCAGTGCCGAATTCTTCGCCCAAGGCGCCATGGCGTCTATTCTGGAAGTCTGGATGCATCGATACATTATGCTTTGGAAGTGAATGCGGAGAGCTTTCTGTTTTACAGCATATTGCACAGCTGCTTCTCTCCGAATCAGATACTTACAGCCATATGCTTCAGGATGCATTAAAAAAAGGACATTCTTTTCCTGCCGCCAGACACCAGGCTTTGGAAAAATTAACCGGTGATGCTTCCGTTTCACAGATTCTTTCTGAACCCAATAATATTCTTGGGATTGAATATCTGAAAGCACTGAAAAAGCAGAACAGCAGGATGGTACCATACACGTTAAAGCGGGACTCTTCCGGATACCACGACACAAAACTTCAGCCACAGTCAAGTTCTGCCTCTGCCATTCGGAATGCCCTGAGACATTGGGAGGAGCAGCCATTCAGCAGATATCCGGCAGATCCTCAGCAGACACCGGACGGATTCTCCGAACTGTTGCAGAACCAGCTTCCCGAAAACGCCCTGCGTCTGTTACGGGATGCATGGAATCAATCTTGTCCCATTGAAACAAATGATTTCTCCCTTTTATTAAAATACCGCCTGCTCTGCGAAACCCGGAGATCTCTATGTGAGTATCAGGATATATCCGAGGATCTTGCAAACCGTATCATCCGAAACCGGAATCAGTTTCTGAACTTCGAACAGTTCTGTCAGCTTTTAAAAACAAAAGAACTGACTTACAGCCGTATCAGCAGAGGTCTGCTGCATATCCTGTTAGCCGTAAAAAAAGAAGATATGTTGAGATACCGGGAATCTTCCTGCATCTATACCAGAATTCTTGGATTTCGTAAAGAACATGCCGATGTGTTGCGTCAGATAAAAGAAAACGCCAGCATTCCGGTTATTACAAAATTAGGGCAGACAGATTCGCTTCTTCCGGAAACAATACGAATGCTGGATCAGACCACTTTTGCATCAGATCTGTACGAAAGCGTAGTGTCCGACAAGTTCGGAATTCCTTTCATAAACGAATACCAAAAGCAGATCATACATGTATAGTATATAAATCATTCTTTCGTCAGCAGCGCTCCTTTCCTGTCCAGGCACAAAAACGTGTAGCATATGATAATATAAATTGTATTCATTATCATATGCCACACGTTTTTCTTATAGCTCTGTTCTCTTTTTAGTTCTTAAAGCTGTGTACAGGAGCAGGGATTCTTCCTTTTCTATTCACAAATGCACTGCAGTCATATTCATTGACCGGAATGATTGGTGCATAACCGAGAAGCCCACCAAATTCTGCCGTCTCTCCGACATCTTTTCCAATAACCGGAATCAGACGTACTGCGGTCGTCTTCTGGTTCACCATACCAATTGCCATCTCATCTGCAATAATTCCGGAAATAGTAGAAGCACTTGTCTTACCCGGAATCGCAATCATATCAAGTCCTACCGAACATACACATGTCATTGCTTCCAGTTTTTCAATTGTGAGTGCACCCATTTCCACTGCATCGATCATACCTTTATCTTCACTTACAGGGATAAAAGCACCACTCAGTCCGCCTACGTAAGAAGAAGCCATAACACCGCCCTTTTTAACCTGATCATTTAACATTGCAAGCGCTGCCGTCGTTCCCGGCGCACCAACACGTTCCAGACCGATTTCTTCCAGAATCTCTGCGACGCTGTCCCCAATTGCCGGAGTCGGTGCCAGTGACAGATCAATAATTCCAAATGGAATACCAAGACGTTTGGATGCTTCTCCGGCAACCAACTGTCCGACACGAGTCACCTTAAATGCTGTCTTTTTAATCGTCTCACATAACTCTTCGAAGCCTTTGCCCCGCACCTGTTCAATCGCATGCTTTACAACACCAGGTCCGCTGACACCGACATTGATCACAGCATCTCCTTCTGTTACACCAAGGAATGCACCTGCCATAAATGGATTATCGTCCGGCGCGTTACAGAATACTACAAGTTTTGCACATCCGAGAGAATCATTTTCTTTTGTTGCATCAGCTGTCTTCTTTACAATTTCACCACACAGACGTACTGCATCCATGTTAATACCGGTCTTCGTTGATCCCACATTGATCGAGCTACAGATACGGTCTGTACATGCAAGTGCCTGCGGAACCGAGCAGATCAGGTTCTCATCGCTTTTTGTCATAGACTTTGACACCAGCGCCGAATAACCACCGATGAAGTTTACACCGACTTCTTTTGCAGCTTTATCCAATGTCTTTGCAATCGTAACAAAATCCTCAGGACTTTTGCATGCCGCACCGCCGATCAGTGCTACCGGTGTTATGGAGATTCGTTTATTAACGATCGGAATACCAAATTCCTGCTCGATCTCCTCTCCGGTCTTCACAAGATCTTTCGCAACGGTAGTGATTTTGTTGTAAATATTTTCATTTAATTTATCAAGGTCTGCATCTATACAATCCAACAGGCTGATTCCAAGGGTAATTGTACGTACATCCAGATTCTCCTCTGCAATCATCTGATTTGTCTCATATACTTCATATCTGTTTATCATGTGTTTTTCCTGCCTTTCCGTGAATATTTTTAATTTGCTTATAATCTGTGCATTTTTTCAAATATTTCTTCTCTCTGACAGTGAATGGCAACACCGATAGAAGTTCCGATCTCTTCCAGCTCTTTTGAAACCACAGCCACTTCTTTGCTGCAATTTGTTACATCAACAATCGTCATCATATTAAAGTATCCATCTACGATGGTCTGAGAGATATCAAGGATATTAACATTTGCTCCTGCAAGATACTCACATACTTTTGCAATAATACCTACGGTGTCTTTTCCTACAACTGTGATTACACATTTCTTCATGATTTGTTTTCCTCCTATTGTCTTCGCCATTGTTTCTTTCTTACATTCTACTTTTCTTATAATGCAATGATATCAGATACCTGATCCCGTTTAGCTACCATCATCGGAATGTCATTTCCTTATAAGATTATCACCAATGCTGATTTCCAGTCTGACCGTCTCATATGCCAGTTCTTCATAATTATTCTCTTTACTTAAATGTCCAAGAACGACATACTGCAAGTCATCATGTAATATATCGCAAAGAAGCTTTCCTGACAATTCGTTAGACAGATGTCCCTTATCTCCCATAACTCTCCGTTTCAGGGGGTATGGATATGGTCCTACTTCCAACATATGTATGTCATGATTTGCTTCCAGAACGACTGCATTCAAATCTTTTAGATGTTCTACGGTATAATCATCATATATTCCAAGGTCTGTTGCAACCGCAACTGCCTTTTTACCGTTATCTATCCGGTATCCGGATGGTTCGTTCGCATCATGGGAGATTGCAAACGGATCAATGTTCAGTGTTCCCAGTGAAAATGGCTGATCAACCTCTACCTCATGTAATAGTCCGTCTGGGAGGTTTCCCAGCTTTTTATAATTCCGGATTCCCGCAATAGTTCCAGGTGTCGCATAGATTGGAATCTCATATTTTCTGCTGAACACACCAAGTCCCTGAATATGATCCACATGCTCATGCGTAATCAGGATGCCTTCCAGTTCATCTCCTTTTATCTCCAATTTTGCCAGCCCTTCTTCTATCCTTTTTTTGCTGATACCGGTATCAACCAGAAGATGTGTCTGATCATCTCCTACATAGATGCAGTTTCCACTGCTTCCACTTGCAATACTGCATAATCTCATATTAAATATTATCTGCCTTTCTATAAGTCTTCTATGATCTTATTCAGCTGGATCTTTGTCTCTTCAAACTGTCCGCTGTTATCGATCACCCGGTCACAGTGACGCATGAACAGATCTTTCGGAAGTTGTGCTTCGAAAATCTGATCCACTTTACAGTCCTCATATCCTCTTGCATATTTCAGACGTTTTCTGCGGATCGAATCTTCCACATACACATACCAAAGTTCATCACAGATCTCCTCATAATGATCCTCGATCAGAAGTGCTCCTTCAATCAGCATCAGATTCGTACTTTTGCGTTCTTCTCTTGCAATCTTCTTCTGAATTTCTTCTTTTACTTTTGGATGTACAATCCCATTCAGTACAGAAAGTTCAACCCTGTCGGCAAAAACAATGTCTGAAAGCTTTGTCCGGTCCAACTCTCCTTTTTCATCCAGAATTTTCTCTCCGAAATGTGCAACAATTTCATCAAAGCATTCTGTTCCTTTTTTCTGCAGTTTCTTTCCTACTTCATCTGCCATACAAATAGTCGCACCATATTTATTATTCAGATATTCCAAAATCTGTGTTTTCCCTGCGCCTACTCCTCCGGTAATTCCTATAATCTTCATCTCTCACACCTCTTATTTTGCTTCATACCAGTTCACTCCTGTATGCATGTCTATTTCAAGCGGCACCTTTAATTTGGCCGCATGCTCCATCTCTTCTTTTAAAATCTTTTGAACTGCTTCCAGTTCCGGTTCGTATGCTTCTATCAGAAGTTCATCATGCACCTGTAAGACAAGTCTTGATTTCATCTTCTGTTTTTTCAGTTTCTGATTCACCCGGATCATTGCAATCTTTATGATATCTGCTGCCGCTCCCTGAATCGGAGAATTCATTGCCACCCGCTCTCCGAACGAACGTTGCATGAAATTACTGGAAGAAAGCTCCGGAACCGGACGTCTTCTTCCGAACAGTGTTACCACATACCCTTCTTCTTTTGCATGTGTCACTGCATGATCCAGAAATGTCTTGATTCCCGGATAGGTTGCAAAATAATCATCAATATATTTTGCAGCCTCTTTTCGTGTAATGCTCAGATCCTGACTCAGTCCAAATGAACTGATTCCATACACAATACCGAAATTTACGGCTTTTGCATTCCTTCTCTGCTGCGGAGTCACCTCATCAAACGGTATATGAAATACCTGCGATGCTGTAATACGGTGAATGTCACTTTGTTCTTTATATGCCCGGATCAGATGCTCATCTCCGGAACAATGTGCTAATACGCGAAGTTCGATCTGTGAATAATCGGCATCCACGAACCGGTATCCATCTTCCGGAATGAATACTTTACGGATCAGGCGGCCAAAGCTCCATCCGCACCGGAATATTCTGAAGATTTGGTTCTGTACTGCTGATTCTTCCGGTTGCCGTGATCGTCTGATTGAATTTTCCATGAATCCTTCCATCATCCTGAATATAATTTGCCAGTCCGTCCGCATATGTGGATTTGAGCTTTGTATACTGTCTGTATTCCAAAATCTTTGCAACTACCGGATGTTCCGGCGCCAGTTTTTCAAGAACATCTGCAGCAGTGGAATAACCCGTCTTTGTCTTTCGCCCACCCGGAAGCTTCATATTTTCAAACAATACCACACCCAGCTGTTTTGGCGAATTAATATTAAATGTTTCGCCAGCCTCTTCGTAGATCTCCTTTTCCAGATCACCGATCTTGCCGGCGAGCTGATTGCCATACTGTTTTAATGCTTCTGCCTCAACACGGATACCATTCTGCTCCATATCGAACAATGTAAATACCAGCGGCATCTCAATTTCCCGGAATAAGGTATCCATCTTCGTATCCGCTAATTTCCGGCTCAGGACTTCTACCGATGCATAATTTGTATAAGCTTCATAGCAGGCCTTTATTTCCTGATCTGCCTTTTCATCAACCATCAGGTCCAGATGTTCTCTCGCAACATCTTCCCATGTATAATTATTCTTAAGTGGATTCAGCAGATATGCAGCCACACTCACATCAAAACAATTTTCCGGTTTCCGGATCTTAATCTGATCCATTGATTCTTTCAGATGAAACATCGAAAATGTATCTGTCGTTTCTGCTACATCTGCAAGCTTTTCCAAAAGCCATTCTCCTGATATATCATTCCCGGTTTTTATACAAAAGCCTGCTTCATTTGAGAAGCACAGACCGATACCTCCGAGTCCGGCCTGATCTGCAAATAACGGCAATACATTTTCCATATCTTTAAAAAGTACTGTTCCTGTCGTCTGTGCCTTTTCAGCCTTTGCAAAAATCTCTTCTGCCTCTCTTTTTGAAGTGATAATCCTGAAACCATCCTCGATCTTATTTGCCGGTGCCGCAACATCGAATCTGGAAAGAAGATTTTTAAACTCTAGTTTCTGAAAGAAGACATATGCTTCCTCAGTGTATACGTTACCCAGTTTTGCTTCTGAAAGTTCATATGAAAACTCAGCATTCACATTGATTGTTGCAAGTTCTTTGCTGAGCACCGCAAGATCCCAGTATTCATTTAATGATTTAGACGCTCTCGGCGGCTTCAGTTCTTCCACATGATCGTGCGCCGTTTCTATCGAGTGATACTGTGTAATGATCTTTGTCGCTGTCTTTTCCCCGATACCAGGAACTCCCGGAATATTATCTGCCGTGTCGCCCATTAACGCTTTCAGATCGATGAATTCTTCCGGTGTCACCTGATAGCGTTCAAAAACATCTTTGGCATAATAATCTTCTATCTCCGTTCTGCCCTGCTTCGTCTTCGGAATTCGGATCTTTACATGCTCAGTCGCCAGCTGCAACAGATCACGGTCTCCGGAAATAACCACAACTTCCATATCCTTGCGCTCACAACGCTTGGAAAGTGTACCGATCAGGTCATCGGCCTCCAGACCCGCACATTCGATCGTCTTCACTCCCATTGCCTGAAGCACTTCTTTGATCACAGGAACCTGCTGCCTTAGTTCATCAGCCATCGGCTTTCTGGTGCCTTTATATTCTGCATACATTTTATGTCTGAAAGTCGGAGCATGGACATCAAATGCCACCGTCAGATAGTCTGGTTTTTCTTCTTCCAGAAGTTTAAACATAATCGTCAGAAATCCATATATTGCATTTGTATGAAGGCCTTCTGCATTCGTCAGATCCGGCAGCCCGTAAAAGGCGCGGTTCAAAATACTGTGGCCATCTATCAGAACAATTTTACTGCTCATTTTATCTCTCCACCTAAATAGTTCATTTTCTTATAAAATCACTATCTTATCTATAACACCATTTGCTTCTTTTTAAAAGGCTAATTTTTA
>ENA-OQDT01000673-OQDT01000673.1-human-gut-metagenome-genome-assembly--contig:-NODE-673-length-22004-cov-6.078621_pt1 | contig 22004 bp, 27 predicted proteins | sample MGYA00242786_ERZ504617 | MGnify/ENA primary metagenome ERZ504617 (study PRJEB26092, sample SAMD00036337) | human gut metagenome | host: Homo sapiens | study: EMG produced TPA metagenomics assembly of...
GTCATATAACAGCTCGGCTGGAAGCCTTTTTGAGCAGCTCGCTGCTCTACGATTTTTTGCCTGATCCGCTTCAACTGTGCTGCTCTTAGCATGGCAAACATATCCGCGATCCATTTTTTCTGATGCATCCGTCCGGCTGGCGCGCCGGATAAAGCGCGCCAGCTTTTCACGAATCGGACGGATGCATAAGGCGAGGCCAGCCGGATGATGTTACAATATTTCCCGCCGCAGCGCCTATGGTTTTTAATAGTTCTAATAAATCCATTCATCCGCCTCCCAACCTTCTGGGTCATTCCGCGCAGGCGTCGGATTTTTCGCTGAGAAATCGGTCAAGCTGTGTTTTTGCATACGCTTCAATCGCGTCAAAAGCATTTTGTACAATCGAGGAGATCACACTGCGCGGAAAGAAAATCCGTATGGGTGCAGGCAGGATGCGGCAGAGAGCATCCACCACCCATTCAAATTTTTGACCTCCCGCCTTGGTGGTATCCGCAAAGGCCTTTTCCGCTTCGCCGATCAGCTGTCCAGCCTGCTGCTGAAGCTTGGTATTTTGCTTCCAATAGAGGGAGAGGCCACCGAGTAGAACGAGGCCTGCCGTAATCAAAATTTTTAAAATCAATTCCCAGTTCAAAAAAGAACCTCCTTTTTATGATATTATTGCGGGATGTAGCCGGTGCGTTAAATGGAAACCTGCTCCCACATCGTTGGAGCCGTGCCCGGTATCCAGGTGCAGGGGGCCATATCCGACTTGCATAGCCACAGTTGATCCGCATAGCTGTAATACAGCCCGGCCTTGCAATCCATCCCATACACCCAAGGGATGGGGTCAGCCATTGTCCCAGCGTGTGCCGGTACAATCGGGCGGTAGACGGCCAGCATCCCCTCCGCATCTGGCGGGCGGTTATCGGTGGGCGTGTTAAGCACCCGGTACAGCTGGCCGTTGTAATTGACGATCATATCCCGCTTGCAGGACTGCCAATCCCACGCTGGGTACATCAGCGGCACTGTAACCGCTACATCCTCCGGCAGGGTTTGCGCAGCGGCACGGAGCAAGATCTCCCGCTGCTCTGCAAGCGCTTGGTTATGCGCACGCGATTCCCTGCCCAGCGCATTTATTTGCGCAATCATCTCTGCGTCTATCATCGGTCATCCCTCCTGTAAGATATATAGCGTGGCTTGAGTAAACATAGATGGGATAAGGTTAATCGAAAGATCTCCTATATCCCCCTCTGTCAATGCTCTCGAAATATCTGCACATATTACAAATCCATCTAGTGGAGCCACAGTGAACAGCCGTGCCAAATATATAGGTGTTGGTGTGCTTGCGCCAAAGGTCATTATGCCCGGGACGTTAAGGAGTGCGCTGTTGCTATTAATCACGCCGTCCGTCGTTAATACAACATGCATCACACGCACATAATTCTCCGGACTGATATCAATCGGTGCATATAGGACTTTTAGATCGTCGTCTCGCGTCCACACCAGCGGGACGTCCTGTGTAGTAAAGGAGGAAGAACTCCCGGAGCCCCCGCCGCTTCCGTTTTGGCCTTTTAAATTAGGGGTAGTAATGGAGCCGTTTTTATCGGTGATGGTAAGTTTGTATTCTGTGGACGTATTGCTTGCAACCGCCACAGTGGGGCTTACCCCGTCTGTGCCGTCCCTGCCGTTGGCGCCTGCTGGGCCTGGATCGCCTTTTGGACCCTGTATGCCGGGCTCTCCCTTGGGGCCTGTTTCCCCCTTGTCGCCGCGCGGAATGGTAAAGTTCAGCACCGGGGCGGAGGCTGTGCCGGAATTGGTGACGGTGGCGTTTGAGCCAGGCGCGCCGGTGGTTGTTTCACCGACCGTTACGGAAACACTGCCGCTGCCCGCGCCATTCTGCCCTTTCAGGTTTGGGGTGGTGATAGATCCGTTTTTGTCGGTGATGGTGAGCCTGTACTCCGTGCCTGTGTTGCTTGCGACTGAAACAGTGGGGCTCACGCCGTCCGCCCCGTTTGCGCCGTGTGGGCCCGGCGTGCCTTCGGCTGAAATGCCGGTATCCGTATCGCCGGTCATCCAGTGCTTCGTGGCGCTGTCGATATGGGGCGTGATGCCGGGCTGGCCGGGTGTGCCCGGCGCACCTGCTTCACCCGGCTCCCCCTTTTGGCCAGCGGCGGAAACGCCGGTATCCTGGGAGCCGAGAAACCAGTTGCCGTTTGCCCCAATGTGGGGTGTGATGCCGTCCCGCGGGGAAGAGAGCGGTGTGTCAGCGGCGGATTCCTCCCCGGAAACGGCAGATTGGAAGCTAAGGCGAGCCCGGGGCGATTTGCAAAGCAGCACTTCCTCACCGTTCTTTTCACGGCAGCCCTCCACATTGAAAAAGAGGCCTTGCGCATCCGTTAAATCGTGCCAGAGCTTGCAATAAATCAGGTTGCCGGAGCGGTATGCGCGGTCGCCCTCCGTGGCTTCTGTGATCCGATTGGTTAAAATGCGCTCCTCGTTGCCATACCGGCAGAAGGCGAGGCGATAATATTCAATTTCAGAAGCCCCCATTTCCTCCGGCAGGCTGATGATGAGCTGTGTCATCAGGTGTTCGCCCCGCCGGCCGGCCAATGTGCCATCCGGATAGGAAACGGATTGGTTGGTGAAATCAATGCGTACGGTTCGCATGATGCGTTCATCCTTTCATGTTTATGGAATGGGGGAATTGCTATGCCTGCGGCTCGGAAATATTCGGAGATGCCGGTTGCTGGGCAAGCGCTTCCAGCTCGGCGAATGCGCCGCGTAGCTGCGCCATGCGCTCCCGGCAGGCTTTGAACTGCCTGCTCAAATTCGATTTTTGAAGCGTCAGGCTGTTATATTCCTGCTGGAGTTCCGCCTTGCGGCGGGTAAGATATTCTTGCATAGTATATTTCCTCCACTTGGTTATTCTTTCGTTTCGCTCCACCAGCGTTCGTCTGTTCCCGGCTCTGTGGTGTTGCCGTCGATTTGTGAGGTATATTGTTTGCCGTTGTGCGTCACCTTGTCGCCGGTGTTGTAAGCGTCATGCGCGCCGGAGGGCCGCACCCAGGCGGGCCATTCGTCCGGCGTGACCTGCGTCCAGAGGGTGGGCGCGGCGCTGGGCCAATTGTCCTCCCGATCCCAGCAATCCGCATTTGCGCGGTAAAGGTTCCCCTCATGGCGGCGCACGCTGCGCGCGGGGATCAGGCCGCCATCCCCGCACAGCGGATCAAAAACCGATAAATAATCCCCGGATGAAAGCAGCTCATCCGGGGCGCTTTGCGCAAGGGCGATATAGCTTGCCCGCATGGCGCGGGCTTCGTCGATGATGCTCATGCGTTTTCTCCTCCCATCAGGATATTGGTTGCGGCGGCGAGCTCGGCATAGGAGGGGGAGGGCAAGTCTTCCTCCACGTCGTCTATGCAGTCCGCAAATTTTTCAGCGATTTCAGGATAGGAATCCGCGTCCTGCGCCTTCATTTTAATGTCCTCGTAGATCATGCGGAGGATGTCGGGAACGCTGCCACCGAGGGGCATGTCCGTAATTCCGACATAATAATCGTCAAGCCGCAAATCCCCTTCAGAAGCTTTCTTGTTTGCGTAGGCTGATATTAGATAGGCCACCTTCTTGTCGGCGTAAAGGTATTCTAGATTGCTGATGCGGAGATAAGCGTTTTGTACATTCAGGCCGCGAAAATGATAACCTGGTTTGATGAGTGCCAATGTAATGCCTCCTTATGGATTGTGCCAGCCGCTTTTATCGATATATCCGCATAGCTGGCCACTGATATAAAATTTAATTGGCGCGCCGTTAATGGAGCGGATATTTGTGTTGTTTCCGTATAAGGCCGCTCCGCTATCGTCTACTCTAAATTTTTCGGTTCCGCCTAAACACAAAGATATGCTACCTCCGGATTTGGAGTAGATCTCTGTGTTGCCAGACTGATTCCCGTTTCCAACGATCGTGTGATTGGATGTGGATTTTCCGATCATCGGCTGCGAAACATCACCTGTTGTCCTGCCATATATAGTTTTACTATTTTCCAGCCTAACACTATCAGATGCCATTATGTATCCATCTAACTCAATTCCATCCGGAGCGCTAATAGAAGCAATTGCACCTGTTGTGCCCATTGATTTGGGTCCGCCAAGATATAACTCTGCTGCTGTGCTTCCGTTCTCGCTTAAAGACCTGATATAAAACGCACGCCGTCCTCCAACCTGAACCTGTTCAAGTGTACCAAGTTTGACCGGCCTTGCGTAAAAAAGTTCAGTTCCCGATTTATCTCTGAATGATAACGAAGACGTATATAGCGTATTGTTTAAATTATATGATTCCGCATACATATCTGCATAATTTCCCTCAACCTTTAAATTGCCATTAACTCCATTTGAGCCGCCTAATAGTAAGGTGCCAGATTTGATTCTAGACGCGTTTAAGTACCCAGCGGTGATATTTGTCGCATTAATATACAGCTTTCCATCGCTTCCCAGCCACATCCCGTCCGCCTGCGTGGGGGAGAGGGTGTTGACGAGATAGGAGCGGTCTTCCGGGGCGGGCGTCCAGTCGGTGGCTTTTGATCCTTTTTCAAGTTTTAAATTTTTGACAGTTACAAATGCTCCGCTATCATACTCTGAAAAAAAAGCAAGCATTGATTTTTGCACATTTGATGCATATACATACGGAATAAACGTAACGCTGTACCTTTTAAAAGACGTTGTAGCCTGAATTGTGTTTTCTCCAATGTTGTATCGAAAATCGTTCCCATTTTGGCAATACACTTTAACCCAGTGGGCTTTCGCGCTTTTCAAATCAAAACTGAGCGTCCACACCCCCAATCCATATGTATCGAAAATGGGTGCAAGGTCATGTGTTTGCAGAAATTCCCTGGACTGATTTGTATAAGTTTTTTCACTGTTTAAAAGATAATTCCGGCTTCCAATTTGCAGCCCATTGATCCCACTCGTCAAATCCCCCTGCGTCGCCACCTGGTTCCCCGTGATGCTTAGGCTTTTGACGTTGAGGGAGACGTCGCCCTGTGGGGATATTTTCAGGGTTTCCGTCCCGGATGCATTGGTAACAGTTAGCCCCCGCACATCGAGATAATCCGCAGTCAGCTTGTAGACGTGGAGTACGTTGAGGATTGCAATGCCGTCCTTGGTCACTCCGTATTGCCAGACGGGCTCCCCATCGTTCCATCCGCTATCAGTCCACGCATATCCCCCGGCGTTCCGGGTGTAAATGTACTGAGAATCTTCAAGCGTAGGTTTATCGTGCCAGTAAGCGGTAACGGACATGTCGGGGTTTACGGTTGTCGTGCTATAAAGCCCCATGCTGTTTGCCATTGTTTCGTTGAGTTCAAGGGCGGCTTGTTGCATGGTAGACAACTTGCGGTTGGTCTGCGCCTTCATACGCTCTAAAATGGCCCGTTCTTTTGATGTAAGGGGTGCAGAGGTTGCGTAGCCATTTCGCTGCGTGGTCTCGCCTTTGGCAGCGATTGTGGATTTGCCGTTGTAGGTATACGTGTGCTGATTGATAATTGAGGGGTGTGTTATCCCTGCGGCGTCGACGTAGGAGATGCACTCCATCTGCCAGAGATGCGGTAGCCCCCGCGCCTGGCAGTTATATGGGCGGTAGGTAAACCCGATCAGCTGATCTCCGAGAGCTTTGGCAACCGACTGCAAATTGTCCTGAGCGAGGAGGTTTCCCTCGATGCACAGAGCGTACGTGTCCGAGCCAGATAAATAGACTGTTTTCCCTTCGTCGTTTGCCGTGATTTGTACACCGGTGATTGTAATATCGTTTTCCTGCATGTCAGAACTGATGCGATCATCCGCGGTGATCTGGGTCGAGCAGCTCTCATACCAGGACAATCGCAATTTGCCGTCCCAATCGATCCACGCGCAGCTCCCGGTCAGCTCTGCAATCCAGATGATAATTTGATGGTATGTGATCCCGTCTTCTGTCGGCCGGGTAGCTGGAGAGTAGGCTGAGTTCAACAGATCGCTGCCCGGCGTTGCAAGAGGTACGTTGCACTTCGCGCATGCGTCAGAGAGGATCTGATACAGAGATGCAGGATATGTCATGCTGCTATCGTATACACGATCAAACCGAGCCATGCGATCAAGGGCCTTAATCGAGATCGTGGAGAGTTTTCGGGGCGGCTCGTCGACGGTATAGTATCCTATCGGTATGTATTCCGTCGTAGTATCTTCTAGTTTGATGCCCAGACGAACGTAAAGCTCGGCCCCTTCAAACGCAAAACCATCAAATTTCCCGCCGTCGTTCCACAGCTTCATCGTTAATTCGGATGATATAGCACTCCCAAGCTCAATCTGGTTCCCGGACACGGACATGCGGGATATTTGTAGGCTTCCGGGTAAGATGGCCTGCTCAGTGAGTGTGATATTTCCGGACACGCCGGAAGCCTCTATAGAGACGCTCAAAGGCTCTCCGCGCCGGATACAGTCAAGCGCGTGCTGCGATATTTCCATACTAAGCGTCCCTCCATTTTGTTTGTTTCGTGGTGAGGTCAAATTCAATGGTTTCCCAATACACTTTGCTGCGTTTCATCATAGGAGCTGGCACGTCTCCTGTATACATTTCCTCTACGATCCATCCATACCAGGGGGACAGAAATTTCACCCAAATCCCTTGCAGCCGGTCGGGGTCAAAAGCATTTAGGATTGTTTTCCCCTGCTCAAAAGTTGGCTCTTCCCATCCGATATGGATAATTTGATCGCGACCGACAAAGTCCGGATGCATATAATACGATTCTGTTCGCGTCGCAGTGTCTTTAGACAGCTTTTTCCCACTGACGCTATAAATATGCGGAACGGGAACATATAAATTGGGCCCGTTTTCACTGTGCCTGACCCACTCAATCGGGTTAACCGATTCCATGATTACACCTCCACGGGAATGATCGTTTTGCCTGCTCTCTGATTCGCTCGCTGGGCCGCTGTGATAACAGTTTCCCCCGTTATTGTTCCGTCAGGTAGCATTACGTAGATGCGCCAATCCCCGCCGTTTGGCTTGCCCATCTCCTCCCGGAAGATCTGGCGGATCAGGCTTTCCGGAGCCTCGAGGTTACGGCCATGCTTCTGGTCGCCGAGGATAGCGGCGAATTGTTGGTTAGGCGGGATGACAGCGCCTTGGGCAAGGCGTGGAATTTTGGCTTGCGGGACTAGCGGGATATTGAATCCAAGCGACTTACCGCCAATTCCAGGTACCCAATCAGGCACATCAAGACTGAGCTTGTTGATACCGCGAACTAATACGTTGATTCCCTTGATGAAGAAATTAATAAAGGATTCAATGATGGAAATCCAGCTATTAACGCTACTGGTAAATACTTTTTTGATCCAATCAACAGCCATACGAAACGTTTTTTTGATGCCTTCCCACATACCAGTGAAAAAGCTTGCAATCGGATCTGTGACATTCTCGTGGAACCAGTTACCCACTTTGTCCCAGGCGTCTTTGATTTTGTCCCAGCATTCTATGGCTTTTGCCTTTACGGTGTCCCAATTTTTAACTAATAGGACGACAATGGCGATTAGAGCTCCAATAGCGGCAACAACAAGCGTGATCGGAGAAGTTAACACCGTCATAGCTGTATTAAATAGCCATGTGGCAGCAGTAGCCGCAAGGGTTGCCGCCTGATGCGCCCATGTTGCTGCAGTGCTTGCTATTTTTTTTGCGGTTTCAATCGTCCACTGGACGGCTTGTTTTGCCAGCGCAGCGGTACTTTTGGCAATGCTCACTACAAAGTCTTTCGCATACATTACATTCAAAGCCGCCGTCTCCGCTTTGTCCTTCAGTTTGGCAAGTGTGCTGCCAGCTATAGCGGTTGTAATACTTTTTAAAGCTGCAACCACGCCTCCAGACTGCTGTATAAATGACAAAAGCTCTACAACTTTCCATGCTGCAAAAAATGCTGCAACAGTCACCGTCATGCCTTGTACTAAGCCTTGGTGGCTGTTGATCCAGTCGGATATCCTTGTCAGGGCGTCCGCCATCCCACCAAGTACGCTGACAATGACTCCGCCGGTCCACTCCGCAAGAGGCTGCAAAAATTGATCCCATAGCCACTGTGCGAGCGGTTTTAATGCTGTGAGAACGCTGTTCAACACATTAATCGCACCAGACAAAAGGTCTAAAAATGTTGGGACAGCGTTATTCATTGTCCATGTGCCGATAGGCACGAGCACATTCTCCCAAAGCCAAAGCAAGCCCTCACCGACATTTACCGCAAAAGGCGCTAACGCTTTCCAAAGCCGATCAAGCGCGCCATTAATCTTTTCCCAGTCTACTTTTGAGAGACCGTCTTTTAGGGCGTTCACAAGGCGGGGAATGCCCTCCCCCAGCACCCAGGTTCCCACGGGCTTTAGGAAATCGCTATAGAAATCTTGTAATCCAGACCATACGAAGCCTCCAAGCCGCTGCAATTCGCCCCAAAGGGCCTGAATGGCGTCTTTCGTAGGCTGAGCCGCGACTTTCAATCCATCAATAAAGCCCTTGAATGTATCAATAACATGTTGGACATTAGGCGAAAGCTTAACATCGGCTCCGATCTCTCCTGTCATCGCAGGCACTGATACCGATGGCCCTGTACCGGACACTGCGCCGGAATTGGCAGCGCTTGCATCCGCCGTTTTTCGCTCCAAGATATTGAGCTGGTCATAAGGGGCGAGTGTTGCTTTCGCGGCCTTGGCTGCTTTTTCGTGGCGCTGGCGAGGGCATTTTGACCGTCCGCGGCAGCGTTGGAGGCGTCGGCTACATTTCCCACTGCGGCGGCAGAAGCATTGGCCTGCGCCTGCTGCTTCCCAAAAATTGCCCCTGTGATCGCAGTAAACGTCTGCGCCCACTGGATGAGCACACCCATCATCTGGTTTAGAAATTTCAGGGCAGGGGTGAGCACTTGGATCAACCCCTGGCCGATGATGCCGAGGAATTGCTTCCATTGCTCGGAGAGGATGCGGGTTTGGTTTGCCCAGCTGTCCTGCGTCTTGACGAAATCCCCGGCGGCCAGCCGCGTCTGGTTCATGACGTACTGATAACGCAGCATGACCTGTTCGGACTGCGTCATCTGCTGCGTGGTTTTGCCGAAGCCGTTGGCAAGGGCGTAGGCATCAAGATTCGTCTGCGTCATCACGACGCCGATCTGTTTGAGGCTTTCGGTCTCGCCCGTCCAGATGCTTTTCAGCATCGTGTCACTTTCGTCAATTGATTTGTTGTAAAACGACGAAATATCTGCTGCGCGTTCGGCGGTCCGCATCGCCATGTCAGCGGTGCCCTGGCCGTTAAGCCCTATGCCGGCGTTCATGGCCATATAAGTGGAGGCCATACGCTTGGCGGCGAGTTCGCTCATGCCAAACTGTTTGATGGAGTTCTTCGCCCAGGCATCAACCTGTGAGGACATCGTTCCAAACGCGGTTTCCACAACGTTTTGAACTTCAGTTAAATCGCTGGCAATCTGCACCGCCTGCTTGCCAAACGCAACGAGCGATGCGACGCCGAAAGCGACGCCTACTGCCCCGGCCAGTTTTTTCAGGGAGCCAGTGATTGCGTTCAGGCCTTGGTTGAAGCCCTTGCTGTCAATTTTGGTGTTAATGCGTATGCTGCCATCGTATCCTGTCGCCAATGAGTTCACCTCCATAGGTTACTCATCGGCACAGAGGCACTACTTGAGTATTTTTAGATTGCGTTTTACGGGTTTCGGTCTACTGGATTGAGCTTTTCCTCCGGCAATTTGATCTCAAAAATTTTCCCGCAGTGTCGTGCTTTGCATTTCACCCAAAGGCCGCGGCACTGCGCATTGGACGAGCAAAAAACCGACTGTTCGTGCCCGCAAAACGGGCACTTTACCTTTTTCAATCACATCACCTCTTTTATAGCATTCGATGGCGCGCGGAACGATGGTTTACAAAATCTTCCTATCATGTTATTGTATTAACTGTAATATAGAAGGAGGTTTTGCTATGTTTTGCAAAAATTGCGGTAAACAAATTGACGACGATTCAAAATTTTGCTCCGAATGTGGAGCGTCTGTTGCATCTCGTTCTATCGATGCAGATGTAAGCGATTTCGATCAAGGGCTTGATGTGCAGGAAATATTAGATGCGTGCGGTGGCGATAAAATAAAAGCGATTAAGCAAGTGAGAGCGGTAACGGGGCTGGGCCTTTCCGAAGCAAAAGCTTTGGTTGATAATCAGGGGAACGTTCTCTCCAAACCAGTTACAGTAAAAAACACACCTTGGCCCACGTCAAAACCGCAAAGCAAACGCGAGCGCATCAAGGAAAACAAACAAAACGGCGTAGCCTGCTGTCCAAAGTGCGGTTCGACGTCACTTTCAGCCAATAAAAAAGGCTTTGGAATTGGCAAGGCCGTGGTCGGCGCTGCACTGACGGGAGGCATTGGGCTTGTCGCCGGGAATATCGGTGCCAAAAAAGTTTGGGTCACCTGCCTCAACTGCGGGCACCGTTGGAAACTATGAATGCGAGGGCTCCTCAAACTGAGGAGCCCTCTTCTCATTCCCCGCGCAACTGCCGCATAAACTCATCTTCCTCCGGGCTCTTCGGCTGTGGTAACGCAACCTTTCTCCGCATGGCTGCATATGCTCGCTTTGTCTCTTTATCCATCTTGGATAGATCTGCGCTGCGAATATCCACCACGCGGGTAAACGCGCACTCGCCGAGATCGCCCAGCAGGGAGAGGAAGCGGAACCAGTGCATTTCAACCCGGTCAAGTTCGATGCCGTATGCCCGGCGGAAGCCGGAATACAGCCGCGCGGCGTCATAGTCAAACGAAAAATACCAGATGCCGTCGTCCTCTTCGGGCGCGGTTCCGGTATCTTCTTCGTCCTGGGGTTGATCCAGTCCGGCGTTTAAAAACCACCGCAGTCCGGCATAAGCGATGTCTGCCGGCGGGATCCCGTTTCCGTAGAGCAGGCTGAGGGCGATCCCGATCTTTTCATACGGTTCCAGCTCTTCGTCCTCCAAGGCCTGCGATATCTGGATTCCGATGCGGTAATCTGTGCGGATGAGATAGCCCTCATACTCCGCGGGCAGAGCGTCGAGCAGCAGGTTAAACATTGCCCTTGCGCGCCGGGTTGTATTTCTTCTGGAGTTTCTTGGCGCGTTCCTTACCGTACTTCTCAAAATACGGCGTAATCTGGGTCAGGAAGTCTCCATACAGTTCAACGCCCGGTACGATATCCCCGTATACCTTGCGGCAGGTATTAGGGCCGAAGAGGGCGTCGATCTGCTCCTTGAAATAGGTGTGAAATTCGAGGTTTAGCTGCGCGGCGGCCCGCATTCGCTCGTATTCCGTCAGTTCCGTGTTGGCGTCAAGCGCCTCGGCTCTAGCGCGGTATTCTGGCTCCTTCGCCTGGAAATCGTCGGCCAGCGCAAAGAATCGGGTGGGGAGAGACTGATCGGCGAAGTTCAGCGTGATGTATTCGCCTTCGTCGTTTACCTCAATACGCTTGGCGCCGGTATCAATGCGGATAGAATCAATCTTCTTTGCGGTTTCAGGCAATCTGGCATTCATGCGAATCCTCCTTACTGATCCGCTGAAACGGATCCATCGACTGTAAATGTTTGATCTGACGGGTCAAATGTCCCGTGAGTGCGAGGGCCGCACCAGTGTAGCGTGCAGGGCAGGTTTACGCCCTTTGTCCCACCGCCGAAGTCGGTCAGTTCTACTACTGCTTTCTGTTCCCAGGCAACATATTTGCTTTCCCCAGTGGTCTTGTACGCCTTGACCACCAGGAAGGTCGCCTGCGCGTCGTCGAGGATCTTCTCTTTTTCCTCCACTTCGTCCAGCCACTGAGAAAATTTGCTGTCTCCCGTGACATAGATCGGATCAAGTTCAGTCGTCTTTTCGTACTGGTCAAGCGTGGTTTCGGCATTCCCGAGGATATCTACTACGGTTTCTACGTTTGCAGACTGGCTGATTCCGGCTTCCTCGATGCCTTTGCCGATGATCTCATAGGCCGGAGAACTGTCACCTGGAACCTTGAAGAAAAACATCAATGTTTTGCGCTGAGCCTTGCCGGCCGCATAGGTTGCTGCCATCATGAACCACTCCTTTCATAGCGTTTTAAATAGTTAATTTTGATCTGAATTTGATAAAGCCCTGTCTGGCCGTCCTCGGCCAGCTCGAACAGCATGCCGTTCTGGGCGGAGATTTCCTCCGTGTCCGGGTCGTCGCCAAATTTCGGCGTAATCCCCGCAGCCTGCTGCTCTTCAACCCACTGCTGAAAATCATCGAGGAACGTTGTGTTTTCGAGCCGGATCACATCATCTACTGTCCAGTTCCGGGCATAAAGGGCTAGGTTGTATTGTTTGTAAACAGTCCGGTTGCCGAGGACGTCCTCAGAGACCTCGACAACCGGACTGCCTGTCGGTGCAAGCCCGTAGTTCCCGGGCGCGCAATCCGTCCAGTCAATGTGCTGCCCGCCAGTGAAATCCGTGAGATAGGGACAGCCGTTGATCCATTCCTGCACAGCGCGTATAATGGATGTCATTTAACCGCCTCCTGCTATTTTTTTTGCCCCCGCAATGATCTCCTTGCCGTGATCTGTTTTCATGCGTTCAAACCACTGCGGTCCGCGCAATGCACCTGTAGAACTGCCCGGCTTGCGGGGAGAGTAGTATTGCCTGTGCGCATAAGGAGCGATATATTGGACTTCACCGCTGCCGATATCCGTGCCGAGCTGCCCAGATTTAAGGAGCATACTAGTGCGCAGCGGCGCGTAGGGGGCAGAGAGTCGCAAGACCTCGTTGTCTACAAACTTTTGCGCGCGTGTGTACTGCTGATTCCGCCGCGGTGCGAAATCTGGGTTCCAAACCAGTTTACAGGTTGTTCCGTCCTTCGTTTTGATGATCGTTCCCCGAGGGGTTTTGATTTGATCTGCTATTTGGCATACACCTCCCAATGCCGTATGGCCGGGCTGCCAAAGTCATATCGGGATACGCTCGTGATCGTCAGGACGTTTTCTTGCGTCACCAGCGCCCGCATGGGATGATCGCCCGACGGGTAAAACGCACAATTTCCATGCACCAGATAGCCCTTGACGCCAGCCAGATCGGCAGCAGACAACGGCAGGAACACCCGCACGCTGTCCACCGCCGTACTGCCGGTTTTGTTGATATTCTGGCCGCGCGTATCCTCCCAGTGGCAAGCGGGACAATACACGCGGCGGTAAGTCTTGTTGTCCTCCGTGAGATACAGGGTACAATCCGTGTTGGTCAGCATTTTCACACCCCCGCATACCGCAAAGGATCCGTGCGAGGTATCCAGAGGTCGGCGGCATCCAGCAGCGCGGCGTCATACTGTGCACTGAGTGTCGCCGCATCCTCATATGTGACGGACTGACCGCCGACGGATTCGGCTTTGATCCCCGCTGGATTTGCCGTCTGCGTTTCCTCGTGCCGGCGCATCACTTCAGCTACCGCACATGCCGCCATGCGTACCGCGTCCGTTACGACAGCGCCATTCTTCATGCGGTTATAGGTAAGCCGGTCAAGATACGCATCCGCATGACGGGAGATACGCGGCCAATCGAGAGGCAGGATATTCTCCCCGCCATAGGCCTCCACGTAAAACACATAATCGGCGTACATAAGCGCTCTCCTTTAAGTAGAGACGGGAAGCGTGATGGTTTGCGTAACAGCGGAGGCAGCTACAGTCAATGTTGCATGCTGCGTTGTGTAACCGGATTTGCTGATTTTCGCTGGGTAGTTGCCCGCACGCAAGTTAAATTCTGCTGTTCCGTCCACTCCCGTCTTTTTACGACTCCCGTTGACGTTGATTGTTGCTCCTTCAATGGCGGCCGGTTCTTCTTGGTTGTCTTTGACTGTCAGCGTGACCTTCTGCGTCGTGTAAGGCGTAGATGCTTCGATGTACGCAAAGGGGACCGCCAAGCGGTTCTCGTCCATCCGTGTAGCGGGATTCGGGAGCGCCAGCCCACTGCGAATACAACGCGGATTGCGATCATGTCCTGCTGAGCGAGGGAATACAGCACCTGTTTGCTCTCCGGGTCGACGATCGTCGCCTGATCAAGAATTTTGACGGTAACGTCCTGCCGAATCGAATAAACGGCCTGCGAGAAGTCACCTGCTACCATCTGCGCGACAGAGGTATCAAAGGAGCCATTAAGCGGGAATTGCATGGAAACGCCGTCCAGGGCATAAGGCGTCGCGCCCTGCATATCCGTCTTGAAAAGTGGGCGGCCATCATTATCCTTCAGACCACGCAGAGCGGCGCGTGTCTGCATGGATGCGATAATCCCGGTCGCCATCCGGCCAGACGATTCAATCTTTGAAAAAAGACCGTTCGCACCCAGCAGGGTATCGTAGGTGATGCCTCCGGACACATTGTTCCCGGCCTGCCGGGCCAGCGTGATGATGTCGTTTTGCCACTCGGAGGGGCGGTTGACGCCAAAGATCGTGGCGCTGTCCACACGCTGTCCGATTGCCTCGTTGATGCGCGGCGTGACCTCGCCGATGATATCAAAGCTTGCATCGTCGAGCACTGCCTCCGGGATCGGCACGATGACGGCCAGCTCCGCGGCGGTAAGATAGACATTATCCCAAGCCTGCTGGCTGGTCTGCTTGTGCCCGGTGTCTCCGTTGACCCAGTAGGCCATCGGGAGCATATCGAGCACGGGGATGCGCGTCTGCTTGCTTGTCATATTCGGCAGCTTGCGCGCCATAGAAAGAAATACGGATTGCTTCGGCGCATCCTGGAAGATTGTGTTAACAACCTGCTCCTGGATAAGCGCCTCGGCTTCGGTTCTGTTGATAGGCATAAAATTACTCCTTTCCAAATACCGCCCTCAGAGCGGCGTTCGCACGGTCCTTCCCGTTGTCCATGTTTTGAGTAGGACCCTTTGTGCTCCTTGAAAATTGCGGGGGTGTTTTACGCACGGCAGGGAAATCCTTCGCGGCCGCTTCAGCTGCCTCTTTCAGTCCCGTTACCGTGCCATCTTCAGAGACTTTGACGTTCGACAGGTCAATCAGTTTTTCCAGCAGCTTGTGATCGTACCCCTCCAGGGTACGCATTTCTGCGCCGATCAGGCGCTTGTTTGCCGCCTCCAGGGCGGCGGACTGCTGCTTTGCCTGATTTTGCTGGTATGCGCTTAAGCGCGCGTTCAGGTCGCCCAGTTCTTCGCCATCTTTTAGACCTAGCACGGTACGCAGGGCGCCCTCGTAGGACTTGGCGCGCGTGCGGTAATTGGCGGATTCCCCGCGCAGGGCGGAGACATAATCCTCCGAGTAGGTCTTTCCGGTGGCGAGAGGCGTGTCTTTTACTGGATCCTGATCTCCGTTGTTGGGCTCTGCAAAAAGCTGTAGGTTCATTGGTTTCAGCATCTGGCTGTTCCTCCTTTGCGGTTCTGCCGCATATATAAAAAGCGCTGCCTCCTGGGCAACGCTTTTTGACTGATTTTGCGTATAAAAATACCGCCTTGCAGCTGCAAAGCGGTTTGGCTCAGTTTGTTCGCACGCTCTCGTTTATGACGCGGGAAAGCGTGTTTTCTGCATCATCCTCTACGATCTCCCACCGACCGCCCGGGGCGCTCCCGTCCATCGGTCTCGGGTTAATGGGAGAATATAAATAATCCTCCCCGCTATCATCCACGATCCGGAGGAGCCCCGGATATTCCAAGCCAAGGCACTCATACACCCGGCCATCGGTTAAAGAATCCACGCCAAAACTTTCTCCGACATATTTCAATTTCATTTTCGCTTCACCCTCTTTACTTTCGGATCATACTGCTTTTTATCGTACTCGTACCAGTGCACCTCATAGGTATTATATTCTGATTCTATTATACCGGTTTTCTTTTCCCATTTCCAGTCCTCTCCTCCATATTTTTGCGATAGCTGTTTCGCCACGCGGAGATTTGTGGATGAATGGTAACCAGCAATGATGTGCACTTGTTTGAGTTCGCTGCCCTTTGGGATAACGCTTGTTTTGTCCGCTGACTGATATCTGACGGTATCCTTTAGTTTTGTATTTTCAACGGCCAAGACTTTAGGAGATTGAGGCTTAATGTTCTTTATGTAATCCTGCCGTTCCTTATTTCGCTTCACCGCATGTACAGACTTTTGCGCCTGACTACGGCCAAAACCGCGCGTCTGGATGCGAGTGGAATCGTTTTGAAGCCCTGTTTTTTGCAGGAATTCTTTCAAGGCTGCTTCCTGCTTTTTCAGCCGGACGGAAGCGCCGTTAAAATCTGCACGTAAGGCATTGCGCAGCTCGTCTGTTTCTGCCACCTTGATTCCCTCGTCAAGACCCGCCAGTTCCCGTTTCGTTGCCCGAATCCGGCGCTCCATTTCACGTTGTTTCTGCGTGGCATCGTACAGCGGGATTTTTTTACCGTCCAATTCGACGCTAGCATTATTCATTTGTGCGATCTCACTGCGCGGGTATGCGGATTCCGACAGCCCCTCGAAGAAAGGAAACCAGTCGTGGCGGCAGTTCCAGCCCTTGAACCCCGGCCCTGTGTTATACCCAATGTCTCTAAGGCTTAAATACCCTGTGCGCCCTGACAGGCTGACAAGCTTGCCTTGCCAAGCGGCGTGCGACGGCCGGGCACCCGCATGCGCGGTAATCTCCATCAGATCGCAACCCATGTCCTGCGCGTATGCAAGCCCGATTTGGCCGGTGGTTTGGCCGACCCCGGTGAGCACAGCCCGGCGAACCGCTACGTCCAGCCGGTCTCTATGACCGCTGGGGTAGGACACCCATGCGCCCTCCTGCGCGGCGCTTTGTACCGCGTTACGGATTGCCGTTGCATAGTCAAACGCGCCGCTTTCGATCTGCATCTCCGCAAGCGTCGCAGCGCGGATATATGCCTGCTGTGCCTGGCTTGCGGTTGTCATTGTGAGATTGCGCAGATGGCCGTTTGTTTTACTCAGCCCTGCGTTCAGCACACCCATAGCCGCGGGGGACATTTTCAGCGGCAATGGGGACTTGCCCGCGGCCTCATATATTGCTGCGTCGTTTTGTACCGCCTTGATGCCGGCATCCTCAAACATCGCCTGGACGTGAGCTGCGGATGTGTCGGAGATTTTTGCAACCTCCGCAATGATCTCATCATACAACAAGCCGCTGTCCTGCGCCCGGAGGATCTGCCATCGGGCGGTATCCGTAATGACCCCCGTCTTGACGAGCCGCCGGACGATATCGCGGACAATGGCTTGATCCAGCTCGGTGTACAGTTCAATCATATCATCCGAGACGTGATCAAGATAAACGGGATCCAGCATTAGGTTTCACCCGCCTCAAAACCAAACGGGTTCGAGAGGCTACCACTGCCTTCACCCGCGATCTCCTTCGCCTCCTTCTCGCTGTATCCTTCAAACTTGACCAGGTATCGCCACATAGGAAATTTCCCGGATTGTACGTATTGCCAGAACAGTTGTTTATGCGCGGCAGGATCGTTGATAATACTATCATCCCAGTCATATGTTGCCTCGTAGGGACCGGAAGGCGCCAAATGATAGGCGCTGGCTAACTGATCCATCGCATACACCAGATCGTCAATCGCAGCCTCAACGGCACGCTGTACGCTCTTAATCGTGCAGTAAGAGCGCTGCTTGCTGGCTCGTATTTCTTCCGCCGTTTTATCGACCGTCTGAGGGTCAGAAAGTGTTCCGTAGGCTAGGCCGCAAGCAAATTCAATGCGTTGTAGAATGGCATTGAATCCGCGTTTGATGGATTCATCGCGCAGCGCAGGAGAAAAGACCTCGTAAAAATTTGCATCTTTTGAATTGTGGGCGCGAAACAAGCGCTGCTTCCCTTTCGGCAAAACCTGTTTACCGTCCTGCGCGGTCATTAAATAATCTGCCGCTGCGTCGATGGCGAGTTCTCCGCCCTCAAACTCCCACAGATAGCGCCCATACTGCTCGTCTGCATCCCGTATTAGTTCTTCCGCCCCAGAAAAAACAGAAACTCCAAGAGGAGAATGCCTGTCGATCCGGTTTGCGAATGGCATTTTGAGGTATCCAAAGAGAGGGCGGTCTGTGCCGGAGAAGGAGACTTCCGGCGCGATCTGCGCCCATTCCGGTACGGATTGCAGCGATATTTCTTTTCCAAGGTTCATCGTGTTCCCACTGGAAAACGCCTTGTTTTGAACAATGTGCGTACCGGCGGTGTATTCGTGCCGCTCCAATCGGGTGTAAACGATATCGCGCCTAACAATTTGATCGACAAAAATTGCTCCGGTCATCCGGTTAGACGTATCAAAGGAAGTGGGGTAAAAACAATCCCCTTGCACTGCATCAATCACAAGCTTGTTGTCGCATACATAGGGCTTAAAGACTATCCCGCCCAGGGCAGCAGCAAGCTCCACGTTATTTCTCAGCGCGTCCCGGAACGGGCTTAACTGCATATTCAGGTATTCCGCCCGCGCACTCCCGGCAACGGACAGCTTAGCCTCCATCGTTACCATCCGGGCAACTTCGGCGGCGATTCCGGCCGGGAGCCCAATGCATTTTACCCGTTTCCCCGCCCAAGGCGGCTTGCCCTCATATTCGGCGGCCCAGCGCGCAATCGCGCTCTCCATCTTGCCGGAAATGATAACGTCCACGCTATCACTGCCACGATCCTCCCCAAAGAGGGATGCAAGCATCCGGCGCAGCCATTTCAACATTCGTTCAAACATGGGGGTCAAGCACCTCTTTTCCATTCGACCCAGCGGAATTCACGGGCCAATATCGTATAACAGAAGTATCGGATATCGTCCATTGCATGGTCGTTTTCCTTGAGCACTGTGTCAGAATTCTTTTTTTCGTCCCAGCGGTACAGGCCGAATTCCCGGATGGAATCTTTACAGGATTCGTGGATTTGGATCATCCCCGCGCTAAGTAAGGATGATGTGACCCGGATCCCGTCGAGCACGTTGTTGTCCGCGTCCCAGGCGGAGAACTTCCCGTGGCGGCGTATCGTCTCCAAAAAGCTTGCCGCGGATGGGTCAACGATTACCTTGCGGATATAGTAGCCTTGGGCGAACGTTTCGAGCGCCGCATAATATTCCTCGTCCGTTTTCTGCCGGCTTTTTTTGCGCGAATCGTAGTACCACTCTTTGATGCGGGTAGCGCGCTTATTTTGCACGCACCAGAGGCCCATCGAAAACGGATTGATTGTGCCATAGTCGATGCTGATGTAAAATTGGCCGTCCATACCAGCGGTTGGCCCGCGCAGGATGAAAGCGTCCGGATGGTCCGCAAATTGCCGATAGATCCGCCCCTCGGCGACAACCCATTCCCCGCGGATATACCGGTCATAAAAAACACCGGAATACATGGATTCATATCGGCGTTTGATATCGTCCGGCAGGTACGGATTGTCATCCATCGTGAAATGCAGATGCAGCGCATTCTTCTCTGCCGCCTTCAACACCCAATTTTCATGGAACCAGTGCGAGGGTGATTCCGGGTTACAGTTAAACCAGAATCGGCTCCCCGCAACACTACAACGAGCTAACGCCTGCTCTACAAAGGAGCGCGGCATAAGGGCTACCTCATCAAAAAGCACGCCGGCAAGCGTCATGCCTTGGATCAACGCGTAACTGCTTTCATCCCGACCGCCAAAGAGAAAATACCGGTTCGTCCGGCCAGCAGCCGTGATTGTTAGGAGGTTCTCACTGCGCCGCTCCGACAACGAAAACAGCCCCTCCAACCAATGAGGGAGCTGCAAAATCACATTGCGCCGCAAAGATTCGATCGTTTTCCCACAGATAGCAAAGTTTTGATCGCTAAACTGGCTCATACTCCACAGAACAAATCCAACGGACATGGAGAGCGTTTTTCCTGAGCGAATGGAACCGTCGCAGATCAACGCGTCATGGCGCTTGTATTTATCGGAATTCCACCAGCAAAGCGTTATCAACTGCTTTTTACTGAATGGTTCGTAATGCATTTATTCACCATCTTTCGTGCTTTCCTGGATAGCTTGTAGAAGGTTGTTTTCTGGCGTTTCTCCAGCTGGGATTTCGGGGCGGTCCCTCCATACCTTCGGCTTCCGGTTTTTTAGCCACATCGCCGCCGCGCCTACATCCGGAGGGACTTCTTTTGTCACAGTTACGATTTTAGTAATCCGGCCGTTTTTCATTTCGGCACGTTTTTCGACATAGCTATATCCCTTAGCCCGTTTAAGCAGCGCGTTTTCAACCTCAATGTCCACAATTTCCTTGCCTTTTTTTAAGGCCTCCGAAATCTCCGAAAATTTACCCTTCCAAGCGTAGAGCGTGGAAGGAGTAATCCCGATGTTATTTGCAATCTGTTCATCCGTGAGGCCATCCCGCGCCCATGCAGTGAGCAGCGTCAAACCGTCTTTTGTCAGCCAGTATTGATATTTACCATTCGCCACCTCACCACCTCATTTAAAAATCATAAAAATAGCGAACCGCCTGGGGGAAGGCAGTCCGCTGGTATCGGTTTAAATTGCCGGATGCTGGCCTCCGGCGGAGCCTCGCGTTTCTCTTCCCCGCGCAAGTCAGCCTTTCGGCATCAAGGTTTTTGGTGGGGCCTCCGGGATTCGAACCCGGTCTCGACCTGTTGCCCCACGATAGTTCCCCGGTATTACCGCCCCGGGGAGGCGGGAAGAAAGGAGAAAACTGAAAGTGAAAAGGTTCTTGCAATCATTCCACAATACCAATTATAGACCCTTTTTCGGGAAATAGGTATCATGCGCAATTAAATTTCAAAAAGATTTTCAGCCAGACGTATCAAAAACTTCTTACGATACCGTTTCATTGTGATTTCTGCCATAGGTGTGCCTTCGGGCATTATGATGCAGATTTCCCGCATAAGCAGCCCTTCGAAAAAATTCTTTTTGATGAACATCCTTACGCGCTTATCTTGAAACGATATCCACGCCTGTTCCACCGCCCGAATTTTCCGGTCGTTCTCCCGCTGCCTCTGGAGGATCTTCTCGACCTTTCGGGCAGTAGGGTCCCCCGTACCGCTGCCCCTCGGCTGCCCATCCGGCGCATACGTCTCATGGATGATCTCCTCTTCGATCTCTTTCTGGCGTTGCAACATCCGGTAATATCCCTTTGCCGTGGCGACGCACCGAGAGTAGACATCCGGGTCAAGCTTTATGTTCTCAGCATCTTTGACGGTCACTTTTTCACCTGCTTTCGGGGCAACTTTTTAAGATATTCAAAGCTGGCGTTCATCGTATCGCCTGTACGGCGCAGATAGTTGAACAAGCCGTTACCGGTATCATCCGCCAAAACCCTGTGAAATTTAACTTGCGCCACTCCACGTGGATCGTCCAATACCTTTACGACTTCCACCACGGCTTTGGATTTGTTTTCTTTGCCAAATGCGTACAAGCAAAAGTCCCCAGGTTCAAAGCTGGCAGAGCTATTACTCTCTCTAGTCATGCCCGTTCTACCTCCCCAAATAAACGTTCATACGTTTCGATTTCTTCTGTTTCAATTTGTGCGCTTATTTTCCCCAAGAGACTTTCCTTCGTGGAAAACCAATTTCCTGCCTTCGTGTGATAAATTGCAAGATTTTCCGGCAGTTCGAACATAAATCCATAACCACGTGAAGCGAATACCTTCTCAGCTTGCTCGGTATCATAGACTTTTCCGTCCATAAAAAATTTTGCCATTTCTATCCCTCCGCCTCCTTAATCCCAAAAGCCACATAACCGTTTTTAATCCCCCAACCGCTCAAAACGTAGGTAATCATATACGTTTTTTCTTTGATCGGATGGTGGGTGATTAGTTTGTACGGGTCATACGGTTCAAACTGTACAAGATCACCTTTCTGATATCCCCGGTCGTTTTCGCGGACTTCAAAGCACTTGTCTCCATTCAGCACATCGTCGCAAAATTGGACGCTTAACTTGATATGATGGCATTTTGGCATTGTTTACTGATCCCCTTCCTTGATTCCCCAGGCCTCGCGCGCCCGCTCATAAACGCCCGCTCGCTGCAAACAGCGATATTTGCATGTAGGGCACCATTTGTGATGTGCCGGCCAGTATTCCGGCTTTG
>ENA-OQDT01000677-OQDT01000677.1-human-gut-metagenome-genome-assembly--contig:-NODE-677-length-21922-cov-7.858087_pt1 | contig 21922 bp, 20 predicted proteins | sample MGYA00242786_ERZ504617 | MGnify/ENA primary metagenome ERZ504617 (study PRJEB26092, sample SAMD00036337) | human gut metagenome | host: Homo sapiens | study: EMG produced TPA metagenomics assembly of...
TGGAGCTAACAGAACAAGTGCAATGACAGTGAAGATCAAAAGCACCTGGAGCATCTGCTTACACAACTTATACATATGCAAAAGCCAAAGCATATAAGTTTAGTAAACCTGGACAATATGCGGTACAGTACAGTGTTAAGAATACAAACAAACCATATAGAGCAGCAACAAAGAAGATTACGATCACGGTAACAGGAAATGTAAATGCCCAGATCAATACATCTGCTGAAATTGTAACAGTACCAGCAGCAAGTACAGATCAGACAGTGATCAATGCAGTTCGTGCAGTTGTAACAATCAATGATAATGGAACGGTTGTGGCAGGAACGAATACAACAGTTACAGTTGTTCTAGTCAAAGATCAGGCAGGAACAGTCACAGCAGCGAATGTTTCTTACAAAGGTAAGAATGGAGTGACAGTGACAAAACAGATCAAAGTTCAGTTTGAACAGGCAACAACAGGAACGACAGAACAGCAAACAACATCAACAGAGTCAACAGCACAGCCACAGCAGTAAGGAATCTTAAAAAGAAGGATGTATTTTAACGATACATTCTTCTTTTTTTCGAAGTTTTTTGACGGGAGAGTTGACACGGCATTTCAGTATGATAAAATAAATAAGATTAAAGAATTTATCAGCTGTTTTCACAAAGCATAGAAAGAAGACGGCCAGAGATAGATACGGCTAGGAGGAATAAAATATGGCAACACCTTATAACCATAAGGCAATCGAACAAAAGTGGAGAAAACACTGGCAGGAACATCCTGTCAATGTAAATGACGGTAAGAAACCTAAATATTACTGTTTAGATATGTTTCCATATCCATCAGGAAGTGGCCTTCATGTAGGACATTGGAGAGGATATGTGATCAGTGATGTATGGAGCCGTTACAAATTATTAAATGGATACTATGTCATTCATCCAATGGGATGGGATGCATTTGGACTTCCAGCAGAAAACTATGCGATCAAGATGGGAACACATCCTCGTATTTCTACAGAAGCCAATATTAAGAATATCAAACGCCAGATCAATGAGATTTCCGCAATCTATGACTGGGATATGGAAGTTAACACAACAGACCCAGAATTCTACAAATGGACACAGTGGATTTTCGTAAAGATGTTCAAGAAAGGCCTTGCATACGAGAAACAGATGCCAATCAACTGGTGTCCATCATGTAAGACAGGACTTGCGAACGAAGAAGTAGTAAATGGTAAGTGTGAACGCTGCGGTGCAGACGTAACCAAGAAGAACTTAAGACAGTGGATGTTAAAGATCACAGCATATGCAGATCGTCTGTTAGCTGATCTTGACAAACTTGACTGGCCAGAGAAAGTTAAGAAGATGCAGGCAGAGTGGATCGGTAAGAGCCACGGTGCAGAAGTTAACTTCAAAGTTGATGGAAGAGATGATGAGATCACAGTTTATACAACTCGTCCAGATACATTACACGGAGCAACATTTATGGTATTAGCTCCAGAACATGAATTAGCGAAAGATCTTGCAACAGATGAGACAAGAGAAGCAGTAGAAGAATATATCTATCAGGCATCCCTAAAATCATCTGTAGACCGTATGCAGGATAAGGAAAAGACAGGTGTATTTACAGGAAGCTATGCGATCAATCCGATCAATGGAGCAAAAGTACCAATCTGGTTATCAGATTATGTACTTGCAGATTACGGTACAGGAGCGATCATGTGTGTACCAGCGCATGATGACCGTGACTTTGAATTTGCTAAGAAGTTTGACATTCCGATCATTCAGGTTATCGCTAAAGATGGTAAAGAGATTGAGAACATGGAAGAAGCTTACACAGAAGCATCTGGTATCATGATCAATTCCGGAGACTGGAATGGAAAAGAATCTTCTGAATTAAAAGAAGAAGCACCAAAGATCATCGAAGAGATGGGAATCGGTAAGAAGACAACAAACTATAAGTTACGTGACTGGGTATTCAGTCGTCAGCGTTACTGGGGTGAACCAATTCCTATCGTTCATTGCCCAGACTGTGGAGCAGTTCCAGTACCAGAAGAAGAATTACCATTGACATTACCAGAAGTTGAGAAATACGAACCAACAGGAACAGGAGAATCTCCATTAGCAGACATCGAAGACTGGGTAAACTGTAAGTGATCCTGTATGTGGATAAGGATGCGAAACGTGAGACAAACACAATGCCTCAGTGGGCAGGATCATCATGGTAATTTCTTAAGATACATCGATAACAAGAATAATGAAGAATTAGTATCTAGAGAGAAAGCAGACAAATACTTACCAGTAGATATGTATATCGGTGGAGTAGAACATGCTGTATTGCATCTGTTATATTCAAGATTCTACACAAAATTCTTATGTGACATCGGAGTGATCGACTTTGATGAACCATTCCACAAACTGTTCAATCAGGGAATGATCACTGGTAAGAATGGTATCAAGATGAGTAAGTCCAAAGGAAATGTCGTATCCCCAGATGATCTTGTAAGAGATTATGGATGTGACTCCTTAAGAATGTACGAACTGTTCGTTGGACCACCAGAATTAGATGCTGAATGGGATGAAAGCGGTATCGATGGAGTGCATAGATTCTTAACAAGATTCTACAAACTTATCATGGATCAGAAAGACAAAGGTGTAGAAGCTGATAAAGAATTATTAAAAGTACGTCATAAACTGATCTACGATATCACAACACGTTTAAATAACTTCAGCTTGAATACAGTTGTGAGTGGATTTATGGAATATACCAATACATTAACAGCAATGGCTAAGAAATCTGGAGTTGACAAAGAAACTTTAGAGACAGCAATTGTATTACTCGCACCATTTGCACCACATATTGCAGAAGAATTATGGGAAGCAATGGGACATGAGGACAGTGTATTTGCTCAGACATGGCCAACATATGATGAATGCCGGAGCGTCTGCGTCCTCTGCTTGAAAAGGCGAGGGAGCTGTTACCCGATCCGGAGATCGGACGGCAGCAGGAGCAACATCAGCACCAGCGAGGCATGGGCGGCATGGAGCTGTGATAGGGAAAAATGTATTGATAATATAAGCGCAGCAAGAAGCCTGTCCGGAGGGCTTGCAAATCTCTTTCGGACAGGCTATAATAACAGCTGAAAAGTGAAAATAAACTCTTTGATAATCTAAGCCCCCTGTAAGGGTATTTCCCCAAAATATTTTTCCCTCTGGAAAGGGAGAAAGTCGGAGGGGAAAAAGGAGGTGAGCGGAGGGGTGTTGGAAGTGTGGAAAACCCCGTAGGGGTTTTCCAAGTCCCTGTGGTAAACCCATCGGGTTTTCCATAGGGACGGCACTTTCAATGCCCCGTAGCGAGGGGGAAAAGGGGAGGTGACTTTCTCTTTAATGCCGCCGTAGGCGGCGCTCTTTTGCTCCCCCTTTTCCCCCTCCCCGCCCGCAGGCGATCCCCGCCGCAGCGGATTTTCTTTTTGTACTTTTTCTTTTGTGAGGTGGTAATATGACCGAGAATTATCGAGGCTGCTACGAGTATTTGAGCGCACAATATCCGGAGGTCGGAGGCTATGAGTTTTATAAAGAGCTGTTTCCGGATAATGAGAACTCCGGAGAACGGCACACGGATTTTTCCCATCCGAACGCTGTGTATCTGTATCGGGACGAACAGAGCGAGGATAAGAAGCTCCGGCGCAGGAAGATGTATAACGACACATGGGAACATGATTACATGGAGTTTGTCGAGGGGAACAGCCTTACTTTGTGCAGCGGTCTTGCATATCGCAGAAAGGAGAACAGGCTGGAGAACGCCCAGCGGATGTATTCTCTGATCTTCGATCTGGATGGCGTAGGTCTTGCCGAGCTGCGCAACCTCTTTCTGCGTTTTGGCGGTGATCCGGAGCGAGTGCGCCGGTTGCCGATGCCGACTTTTCTTGTTCTGTCGGGGACGGGGCTTCATGTCTACTATGTTTTCCAGCAGCCGATTGACCTATACCCGAATATAAAAATCCAGCTTAAAAGTCTGAAATATGACCTCACTTTCCGGATGTGGGAGTATGGGAGCACTTCACAGGTCAAGGCAATACAGTATCAGTCTATCAATCAGGGTTTCCGCATGGTGGGGAGCCTCAATGACAAGCATGGGACGGAGCTGGTTGCTTTCCGTACCGGAGAAAGGGTGACGCTGGATTATCTGAACGCCTACGCAAAGCCGGAAAACAGGGTGGATGTAAATAAGCCTTTCAGTCCGTCCAAAATGACACGAGCCGAGGCGAGGGAGGCATATCCGGAGTGGTATGAGCGTGTTGTCGTAAATGGCGAGAAAGGGCGCAAGAAGTGGGACATTGCTGGAAAGGTGCATGGGGACGATCCGTATGCTCTCTACCATTGGTGGCTGCGGCAGATCGGCGAGATAAAGGGCGGGCATCGGTATTTCTTTCTGATGTGCCTTGCCATCTATGCCTACAAATGCGGCGTATCGAAGCAGCAGCTCCGGCAGGATATGAAATTGGCTTTTGAGGATCTGCAGATGGTGAAGCACGAGAACGCATTGACCGAGGACGATATACGGAGTGCGCTGGAAGCCTATGACAAAGAGTATTACAATTTCACGATTGCCGATATTGAGGCGCTGACCGATATTCGTATCGAGAGGAATAGAAGGAATGGGCGAACGCAGAAACTCCATATGCAGTATATGAACATGAATAGGCAATTTAAGGTCGGTATCGGGGAATGTACAAATGGTGGTCGCCCATCGGGAAGCGGGACGGCGCAACAGATGGTTTATGAGTGGCGGCAGCAGCATCCGGAGGGAACGAAAAGCCAGTGCAAAAAGGATACAGGATTGACCTATCCCACCATCCGCAAATGGTGGGACACTGTACCGGATGGGCATATAGCGGTCAAAATACGCCCGTCACAGGCTTTGAGCGATCTGCTGGTGGAGGATTTCAAGAAAGGGCTATAAACCGCCCCAGAACGCCCTGTGCGGCGTTTTTGGGGCGGGTAATGGTTTTATATTACCCCCACCGAAAACGAGGCTTGAAAACTGCATGAAATAAGGCTTTTTCAACCCCTAAATGTCCACGCTACGGTGTTACCATATAGAAAATCGTTGTTCATAGAAAAGTTGCAAAAAATATTCGCAATGCACTTGCAAGTGTCATGAATATTGAGTATAATATTAGTGCAAGCTATAAAAATGACGAGGAAAGGAGTGCTATTATGGCTAAAGGAAATATGACGATAAGAATGGAGCCGGAGCTGAAAGCACAGGCGGCAGCTCTTTTTAAGACTTTGGGAATGGATTTGAGTACGGCGACGGGTATTTTTTATCGCCAGGCACTTAGGTGTCATGGACTTCCCTTTGAGGTCAAGGTTGACGAGCCGAATGCTGTTACCTATGCGGCGATGGAGGCGGCAGAAAAGGGAGAGGATATGTATGGTCCGTTTGATAGCATTGCAGATCTGATGGAGGCGCTGAATGCTTAAGCCGGAGTTTTCGGGGCAGTTCAAACGAGATTACAAGCTTGCGATCAAGAGAGGCTGCGATCCGAAGAAGTTGGAGGAAGTGATCACGCTGTTGTGTAACGAGCAGCCGTTGCCGGAGGCGTATCGAGATCATGCTCTCACTAATTCCAGAAATTATAAGGACATGAGAGAATGTCACATCGAGCCGGACTGGCTGTTGGTCTATAAAGTTGTTCGGCAGACTTTGATTTTGAAATTGATAAGGACGGGATCTCATAGCGATTTGTTTTGAGAACTACTCCAGATGAAAGAGTGGTGATGATATATGGCGGGTGCAATAACGGAAATCGCAACAGAATGTGGCGTGTCAGAACAGGCGGTCAGAGCGTGGTGTCGGCGAAACCATGTTGCGAAAGATGCGAAAGGAAGTTTCGCAATCAGCGAAAGCCAAAAAACCGCTATATATCAGCATTATTTAGGCGTTGAGCGAAAGGAAGTTTCGCAACCAGCGAAAGCAAGTTGCGAAACTTCCGAAACCACTTTGATCGCCATGCTGCAGGGAGAATTAGACCGGAAAAGCGAGCAGCTCGCTGTAAAGGACAAGCAGATCGAGGAATTGAATGCAAGGCTGGCGGAGATTAGCTCGGCACTGGTGGCGGCGCAGCAGACCGCACAGGCTGCCCAGGCACTCCATGCAGGGACAATTCGGCAGCAGTTTTTTCCTGGTGAGGCCGGAGCCGATCAGCAAGGGGGACAGGAGCCTATATTAGAACAAAGACGGAGTTGGCTGGGCAGATTGTTTGGAAAGGGGTAGATTTTTATGAAGGCATATATATTTAGTATTATAATGAATTTTATTGCAGCGGTCGTTTTATTGGGGGCTGGCTCTTTGGAAATGAATAATTTGCCTACGAGTTTACCCGCTATTTTTTGTGTATTAGCAGGGATTTGTGGATTGTTTAGTTTATATAAACGTAAAAAGTGAGAGATTTTGAGCTAAAAATATGTAGTGCAACTGCTTCAAAAGCAGTTGCACTACATATTTTTTACCAGTTGATAGATACGTAACCTTTTTCTTGGACGTAATAATTTACAATGCTGAATCCGCCGGAAGCGGAGATGACACCGTATCTGTCAATAGAAAAAGATGGATTAAATGCAATGGAAAGCTTTTGGTGAGCGTAGGTTCCGTTTACACCTTCAGACGTTCCTTCTTTGGTAAAATTGAAACGAAGGAATGCATAATCGTGCGTATCATATACGTAGTCGGAAAGCCGTAATTTGAAATTTGCGGTAACGCCTGCGCCGGTTTCCTCCATGTCTCTGGCTTTAAAAGTGTATGAATAGTTGTCGTTTGGAGAGCTATGGGTATAAAACCCGTTGGCAGTATCATAATTGACGGTTCCCTGCCGTAGAGAAACACCGATGACGTCTTTCATTCTCGGCGATGGTGGGGTTAGCCATGTGAACGCACAGGAAGCCTGTCCTGTGCGAGAGTCGACTTCAAACACCGTAGTATGAAACCGCATCCATCCGCTGGATTCATCGGTTTTGCTTATTCTGCTGCTTGTTTCCTGTAGATATTGATTGTATGTAGCCTCGTACATTATCATATCTCCAGCTTCTGTGGTTTCGACCTTTACATAGGTGTCATTTGAAGATATGAGTGTATTGTTGACTGCATCGATGTATAGAGAGTTGATTGTTGCTGAATCGAGAGTATATAGGGCGTCGGTTGGAATGCCGAATGCATTGGATATTGTTGTGAACCGGTCATTACTTGATTCGATGGCAAAGGCCGGAGTAGCCAATGTAAAGACCATCATGACGGTAAGAAGCGTAGATATGAGTCTTTTCATGATATTACCTCCTTTTTCTGTATGGAAAGGAATATGATAGTGGTTACTGTACCATTGGAATCACCCCTTTGAAAAGTATATAGGTAATTATAACATATTTTTGCTGGAATTACAACAAAAAATTAGCTAAAGTGCAGAATGTCTTCGATTTTCTGCACTTTAGCCAATCCCCCACAGAAGTAAGCAAAAGCACTTTCATACTGCCAGCCCAGAAGGGGCTGAGGTGTGAAAGTGCTTTTGAGTTACTTTCTCACCAGAAAGTAACAAAGAGGTTGTTTTCAGCGGAAATTTGTGATAAAATAGAGGACGGAATAACAAGCGGAAAGGGGGCGATTTTATGGGAGTTACGATTTCGGGCATGACAGGTGCAGGGAGCATCCGGCACAATAACCGCAGCTTCTCTGCGGCGAATGTAGACCGGAGCCGGACGGAGCAGAATATCACTTTTTGCAACGAGGATCTGAAGCAGGTCTACCACATGGTTTTTGATGAAGCTCTCGCAGCCTACAACGCAAAGAAAACCAAAACAAGAGATAAGATACCGGACTACTACGAGCATATCCGGCAGAGCAAACAGGAAAAGCTGTTCCATGAAGCGATCTTCCAGATCGGCAACATGAGCGACTGCGGATGCGGTACGCCGGACGGAGAACGGGCGGCGGCAGCTCTGAAAGATTTTGCGGAGTCCTTTGCAGAACGCAACCCCCATCTGCGGGTGTTCAATATGGTGCTGCACATGGACGAGGCAACGCCCCATCTCCATGTTGATTTTATCCCAGTGGCAACGGAGCAGTCAAGAGGACTTTCGACGCGGGTATCTATGAAACAGGCGTTGAAGCAGCAGGGGTTTGTCGGTGTCGGCAAAAAGCAGACTGAATGGGCGGCGTGGATGGAGCGTGAGAAAGAAGCTCTGACGGAGATCGCCCAGAGGCACGATTTTGAAATTATCTCACTCGGCACGAACAGACTGCACATGGACTTGCCGCAGTTCAAGGAAGCGGCGGCGAGGCTGGAGGCTGTGCAGCAGCAGACGGCGGCAGTAGAGCAGGAGGTTGCCGAGCTGGAACGGCAGCGGGAGGCTCTGAAAGGCACTGTGCGGCTCTTAAAGGAGGTTGACAGGGTAAATGTATCCCTGCATGATATACAGCCGGAAAAGACGCTCACAGGGGCAGTAAAGGGCGTGACGGTGGATCAGGTCGAGCAGCTAAAGAAAATGGCACTGCGCAGCGTGACGGATCGGCACAAGGTACAGGAGCTGACGGAGGAAAATACCCGTCTGCGGTCGCAAGTGCCGTCAATAAAAAAGCGCATGGAAGAAGCGCATCGGCAGCAGTGGCTTGAACAGGAAAACCGGAGGCTGTGGGACGAAAACTATTATCTGCAATACGAGCTGCAAGAGGAACGCAGCTTCACCGAGCGTCTGACGGACGGCATCGGTCGGATGTTGGACTTTCTGGAAGAACACTTGCCGGAGCGTCTGCGTCCTCTGCTTGAAAAGGCGAGGGAGCTGTTACCCGATCCGGAGATCGGACGGCAGCAGGAGCAACATCAGCACCAGCGAGGCATGGGCGGCATGGAGCTGTGATAGGGAAAAATGTATTGATAATATAAGCGCAGCAAGAAGCCTGTCCGGAGGGCTTGCAAATCTCTTTCGGACAGGCTATAATAACAGCTGAAAAGTGAAAATAAACTCTTTGATAATCTAAGCCCCCTGTAAGGGTATTTCCCCAAAATATTTTTCCCTCTGGAAAGGGAGAAAGTCGGAGGGGAAAAAGGAGGTGAGCGGAGGGGTGTTGGAAGTGTGGAAAACCCCGTAGGGGTTTTCCAAGTCCCTGTGGTAAACCCATCGGGTTTTCCATAGGGACGGCACTTTCAATGCCCCGTAGCGAGGGGGAAAAGGGGAGGTGACTTTCTCTTTAATGCCGCCGTAGGCGGCGCTCTTTTGCTCCCCCTTTTCCCCCTCCCCGCCCGCAGGCGATCCCCGCCGCAGCGGATTTTCTTTTTGTACTTTTTCTTTTGTGAGGTGGTAATATGACCGAGAATTATCGAGGCTGCTACGAGTATTTGAGCGCACAATATCCGGAGGTCGGAGGCTATGAGTTTTATAAAGAGCTGTTTCCGGATAATGAGAACTCCGGAGAACGGCACACGGATTTTTCCCATCCGAACGCTGTGTATCTGTATCGGGACGAACAGAGCGAGGATAAGAAGCTCCGGCGCAGGAAGATGTATAACGACACATGGGAACATGATTACATGGAGTTTGTCGAGGGGAACAGCCTTACTTTGTGCAGCGGTCTTGCATATCGCAGAAAGGAGAACAGGCTGGAGAACGCCCAGCGGATGTATTCTCTGATCTTCGATCTGGATGGCGTAGGTCTTGCCGAGCTGCGCAACCTCTTTCTGCGTTTTGGCGGTGATCCGGAGCGAGTGCGCCGGTTGCCGATGCCGACTTTTCTTGTTCTGTCGGGGACGGGGCTTCATGTCTACTATGTTTTCCAGCAGCCGATTGACCTATACCCGAATATAAAAATCCAGCTTAAAAGTCTGAAATATGACCTCACTTTCCGGATGTGGGAGTATGGGAGCACTTCACAGGTCAAGGCAATACAGTATCAGTCTATCAATCAGGGTTTCCGCATGGTGGGGAGCCTCAATGACAAGCATGGGACGGAGCTGGTTGCTTTCCGTACCGGAGAAAGGGTGACGCTGGATTATCTGAACGCCTACGCAAAGCCGGAAAACAGGGTGGATGTAAATAAGCCTTTCAGTCCGTCCAAAATGACACGAGCCGAGGCGAGGGAGGCATATCCGGAGTGGTATGAGCGTGTTGTCGTAAATGGCGAGAAAGGGCGCAAGAAGTGGGACATTGCTGGAAAGGTGCATGGGGACGATCCGTATGCTCTCTACCATTGGTGGCTGCGGCAGATCGGCGAGATAAAGGGCGGGCATCGGTATTTCTTTCTGATGTGCCTTGCCATCTATGCCTACAAATGCGGCGTATCGAAGCAGCAGCTCCGGCAGGATATGAAATTGGCTTTTGAGGATCTGCAGATGGTGAAGCACGAGAACGCATTGACCGAGGACGATATACGGAGTGCGCTGGAAGCCTATGACAAAGAGTATTACAATTTCACGATTGCCGATATTGAGGCGCTGACCGATATTCGTATCGAGAGGAATAGAAGGAATGGGCGAACGCAGAAACTCCATATGCAGTATATGAACATGAATAGGCAATTTAAGGTCGGTATCGGGGAATGTACAAATGGTGGTCGCCCATCGGGAAGCGGGACGGCGCAACAGATGGTTTATGAGTGGCGGCAGCAGCATCCGGAGGGAACGAAAAGCCAGTGCAAAAAGGATACAGGATTGACCTATCCCACCATCCGCAAATGGTGGGACACTGTACCGGATGGGCATATAGCGGTCAAAATACGCCCGTCACAGGCTTTGAGCGATCTGCTGGTGGAGGATTTCAAGAAAGGGCTATAAACCGCCCCAGAACGCCCTGTGCGGCGTTTTTGGGGCGGGTAATGGTTTTATATTACCCCCACCGAAAACGAGGCTTGAAAACTGCATGAAATAAGGCTTTTTCAACCCCTAAATGTCCACGCTACGGTGTTACCATATAGAAAATCGTTGTTCATAGAAAAGTTGCAAAAAATATTCGCAATGCACTTGCAAGTGTCATGAATATTGAGTATAATATTAGTGCAAGCTATAAAAATGACGAGGAAAGGAGTGCTATTATGGCTAAAGGAAATATGACGATAAGAATGGAGCCGGAGCTGAAAGCACAGGCGGCAGCTCTTTTTAAGACTTTGGGAATGGATTTGAGTACGGCGACGGGTATTTTTTATCGCCAGGCACTTAGGTGTCATGGACTTCCCTTTGAGGTCAAGGTTGACGAGCCGAATGCTGTTACCTATGCGGCGATGGAGGCGGCAGAAAAGGGAGAGGATATGTATGGTCCGTTTGATAGCATTGCAGATCTGATGGAGGCGCTGAATGCTTAAGCCGGAGTTTTCGGGGCAGTTCAAACGAGATTACAAGCTTGCGATCAAGAGAGGCTGCGATCCGAAGAAGTTGGAGGAAGTGATCACGCTGTTGTGTAACGAGCAGCCGTTGCCGGAGGCGTATCGAGATCATGCTCTCACTAATTCCAGAAATTATAAGGACATGAGAGAATGTCACATCGAGCCGGACTGGCTGTTGGTCTATAAAGTTGTTCGGCAGACTTTGATTTTGAAATTGATAAGGACGGGATCTCATAGCGATTTGTTTTGAGATTAACTCTGGATGAAAGAGTGGTGATGATATTTGGCGGGTGTAATAACGGAAATTGCAATAGAATGTGGTGTGTCGGAACAGGCAGTTCGTGCATGGTGTAGGCGAAACCATGTTGCGAAAGATGCGAAAGGAAGTTTCGCAATCAGCGAAAGTCAAAAAACCGCCATATATCAGCATTATTTAGGTGTTGAACGAAAGCAAGTTTCGCAACCGGCGAAAGCAAGTTGCGAAACTTGCGAAACCACTTTGATCGCTATGCTGCAGGGAGAATTAGACCGGAAAAGCGAGCAACTTGCTGTAAAGGACAAGCAGATCGAGGAACTGAACGCAAGGTTGGCGGAGGTCAGCTCGGCATTGGTGACGGCACAGCAGACTGCGGCAGCAGCCCAGGCTCTCCATGCTGGGACGATGCATCAGCAGCTTCTTTCCGGCAAGGCCGGAGCCGATCAGCCGGAGCATGAGACAGAACCGGTTCAAAAGCGTAGCTGGTTTAGTAGGTTCTTTGGGGACTAAACAGAACGACAAATCGAAAGTTGACAAGGAGTTTTGATAGCGTGAAAAAAATATTTCTTAAAATTGTGATAGGGGTTGTTCTTGCTTGTATTTTATTTGTTTGTTTTCTTTATACGAACAATGAGATCGGCGTGACTTCATCTAAGCTGGAGGCAGATATTCGTTCGTCGCAGAAGATTAAGGATGATTGGACGGTCGATGGAAGCGTTTCCAGCACGATGGCTGCATATATTTCTTACCCTCAGGATTTGAGTGACCATTCTTTTTCCGTCTATGTCAATCGTCCAGGACTTTCCTTCGGATATTTTTTCCGTGGAGGTGGAACTCTTTCGGGGATTCAAAGAGGAATTGTGGAGTTTACTGTAGAGGGATATAATGAACGAGCTTTTATTTCTATGAATCAACAGCAGGTGCAACAACTTGAAATAGATGATGGCAACACAATTCAAGTGGTTGATATTGACCGCAATAAACCTTTTGCGATTGTCTTGCCTATAAATGCGGGTAATATTACTTTTTATGATGTAAATAGAAATACTGTGGAATATTGGAATAATCCTCTTTGACAAATTCCAGTTTATCGGTGGGATGAAGTTCGGGGAGCCGTCCGCAGACGGCAGGGGCAGCGCCCCTCCGGAGCTGGCAGAGCAGCAGGCACGAGCCGGCAGTGAAGCAGCTCCGGCAACCCCTCCCCTTTAGGGGCGCAAAGCACTTTCACACCGCTGCACCGATGGGGTGGCGGTGTGAAAGTGCTTTTGCGTTACTTTCTCACCAGAAAGTAACAAAGAGGTTGTTTTTAGCGGAAATTTATGATAAAATAGAGGACGGAAGAATAAGCGGAAAGGGGGCGATTTTATGGGAGTTACGATTTCGGGCATGACAGGTGCAGGGAGCATCCGGCACAACAACCGCAGCTTCTCAGCGGCGAATGTAGACCGGAGCCGGACGGAGCAGAACATTGTTTTCTGCAACGAGGATCTGAAGCAGGTCTATCATATGGTCTTTGATGAAGCTCTCGCAGCCTACAACGCAAAGAAAACCAAAACGAGAGATAAGATACCGGACTACTATGAGCATATCCGGCAGAGTAAACAGGAAAAGCTGTTCCATGAAGCGATCTTCCAGATCGGCAACATGAGCGACTGTGGGTGCGGTACGCCGGACGGAGAACGGGCGGCGGCAGCTCTGAAAGATTTTGCGGAGTCTTTTGCAGAACGCAACCCCCATCTGCGGGTGTTCAATATGGTGCTGCACATGGACGAGGCAACGCCCCATCTCCATGTCGATTTTATCCCTGTGGCAACGGAGCAGTCAAGAGGACTTTCTACAAGGGTATCTATGAAACAGGCATTGAAGCAGCAGGGGTTTGTCGGTGTCGGCAGAAAGCAGACCGAATGGGCGGCGTGGATGGAACGGGAGAAAGAAGCTCTGACGGAGATCGCCCAGCGGCACGATTTTGAAATTATCTCTCTCGGCACGAACAGACCGCACATGGACTTGCCGCAGTTCAAGGAAGCGGCTGCGAGGCTGGAAGCGGTGCAGCAGCAGACAGCGGCAGTAGAGCGGGAGGTTGCTGAGCTGGAACGGCAGCGGGACGCTCTGAAAGGCACTGTGCGGCTCTTAAAGGAGGCTGACAGGGTAAATGCACCCCTGCATGATATTCAGCCGGAAAAGACGCTCACAGGGGCAGTAAAGGGCGTGACGGTGGATCAGGTCGAGCAGCTAAAGAAAATGGCACTGCGCAGCGTGACGGATCGGCACAAGGTACAGGAGCTGACGGAGGAAAACACCCGTCTGCGGTCACAGGTGCCGTCCATGAAGAAGCGGCTGGAAGAAGCGCAGCGGCAGCAGAGGCTTGAACAGGAAAACCGGAGGCTGCGCGATGAAAACTATTATCTGCAATCCGAGCTGCAGGAGGAACGCAGCTTCACCGAGCGTCTGACGGACGGCATCGGTCGGATGCTGGACTTCTTGGAAGAACACTTGCCGGAGCGTCTGCGTCCTCTGCTTGAAAAGGCGAGGGAGCTGCTGCCCGATCCGGAGATTGGACAGCAGCAGGAGCAACAGCAGCACCAGCGAGGAATGGGCGGCATGGAGCTGTAAAAGAAGCCTGTCCGGAGGGCTTGAAAATCTCTTTCGGACAGGCTATAATAACAACTGAAAATAGGGAATTGCTGTATTGATAATCTAAGCCCCCTGTAAGGGTACTCCCAACCTATATTTTCTCTCTCTGAAAGGGAGAAAGTCGGAGGGGAAAAAGGGGGTGAGCGGAGGGGTGTTGGAAGTGTGGTAAACCTCGTCAGAGGTTTTCCAAGCCACTGTGGTAAACCCATCGGGTTTTCCATAGTGGCGGCACTTTCAATGCCCCGCAGCAAGGGGGAAAAGGGGGAGGTGACTTTCTCTTTAAGGCGGCGTAGCCGCCGCTCTTTTGCTCCCCCTTTTCCCCCTTCCCGCCCGCAGGTGATCCCCGCCGCAGCGGATTTTCTTTTTGGTACTTTTTCTTTTGTGAGGTGGTAATATTGACCCGAGAATTATCGAGGCTGCTACGAGTATTTGAGCGCACAATTATCCGGAGTCGGAGCTATGAGTTTATAAAGATGCATGTTTCCGGACAATGAGAACTCCGGAGAACGGCACACGGATTTTTCCCATCCGAACGCTGTGTATCTGTATCGGGACGAACAGAGCGAGGATAAGAAGCTCCGGCGCAGGAAGATGTATAACGACACATGGGAACAGGATTACATGGAGTTTGTCGAGGGGAACAGCCTTACTTTGTGCAGCGGTCTTGCATATCGCAGAAAGGAGAACAGGCTGGAGAACGCCCAGCGGATGTATGCTCTGATCTTCGATCTGGATGGCGTAGGTCTTGCCGAGCTGCGCAACCTCTTTCTGCGCTTTGGCGGCGATCCGGAGCGAGTGCGCCGGTTGCCGATGCCGACTTTCCTTGTTCTGTCGGGGACAGGGCTGCATATCTACTATGTTTTCCAGCAGCCGATTGACCTATACCCGAATATAAAAATTCAGCTTAAAAGTCTGAAATATGACCTCACTTTCCGGCTATGGGAGTATGGCAGCACTTCGCAGGTCAAGGCGATCCAGTATCAATCCATCAATCAGAGCTTCCGCATGGTGGGCAGCATCAATGACAAGCATGGGACGGAGCTGGTCGCTTTCCGTACCGGAGAACGGGTAACGCTGGATTATCTGAACGCCTACGCAAAGCCAGAAAACAGGGTGGATGTCAATAAGCCTTTCAGCCCATCCAAAATGACACGAGCTGAGGCGAGGGAGGCATATCCGGAGTGGTATGAGCGTGTTGTTGTGAGAGGCGAGAAAGGACGCAAGAAGTGGGATATTGCCGGAAAGGTGCATGGTGATGATCCGTATGCGCTCTATCATTGGTGGCTGCGGCAGATCGGAGAGATAAAGGGCGGGCATCGGTATTTCTTTTTGATGTGCCTTGCTATCTATGCTTACAAATGCGGTGTGTCGAAGCAGCAGCTCCGGCAGGATATGAAAGAGGCTTTTGATGATCTGCAGATGGTGAAGCATGAGAACGCATTGACCGAGGAAGATATACGGAGTGCGCTGGAAGCCTACGACAAGGAGTATTACAATTTCACGATTTCCGATATTGAAGCTCTGACCGATGTTCGCATCGAGCGCAACAAGAGGAATGGTAGATCACAGAAAGAGCATTTGAAAAGAGCAAGGGCGGTGCAGGAAGTGGATTATCCTGGCGGCACATGGAGAAGAAAAGGGGCAGAAGAAAAGAAAGCGCAAGTCTATGCGTGGCGGCAGGAGCATCCAGAGGGACGCAAGGCCGATTGTCATAGGGACACCGGACTTGATCCGAAAACGATCCGCAAATGGTGGGACACCAAGAACTCAAAAAAGAATTTCGCTGGTTTAACATCATGGAATACGAAAAAGAAGAAAAGTACATGAGTAAGAGACACCAGGAAGGCTGGAAATTCAAGAGAGTGACTTTCCCTGGTGTGTATACATTTGAGCGGTGTGAGCCTGAGAAAGTGATTTACCAGTTGGATTACAATAAAGAAGGAATCAAACACCAGATGGAATATGTGCGGATGTTTGAGGATTGCGGCTGGGAATACCTGACAGAGTTTGATGGCTATAATTATTTCCGCAAGCCGGCAGATAAGATGCAGCAGAAAGAAGAAATATTCTGTGACGACATCTCCCGCCTGGACATGATGAACCGGATTTTCATAGGAAGAGTCATTCCGTTGGTTGTAATTCTTTGCGGTCTGATCTGGCAGCTTTATATATCTGCGACAGACCATAGCGAACGGGGTTGGTTGCCGGTATTTATGGTACTAGTGGTTATATACATTATTAATTTTTTTGCAGTTTGCAGTAAAATATTTTGCATTTCGGAAAAAGGTAAAATAATAGCATTCGTTTGACGAAGCATTAATAGAAAGAGTTCATTATCTGGGGAGCAATGACCTCAGGTGATGGACTTTTTCTGATTTTATAAAGAAATTTGAATGTTTTTGTTACCATTCAGGCTTTTTTACGATATATAGTATGAGTAGGAAATTTCCTTTCGAAACACAAAACGAGGAGGACAACCCGTAAATGAAAGACAATGAGATCATATCTTTGTTTGAGGTAAGGGATGAGCATGCGATTGAAGCATTGAGCGACAAGTATCATCCTTACTGCTATAAGATTGCCTGGAATCTGCTTACAAATAAAGAAGATTCGGAAGAATGCCTGAATGATACCTGGTTTTCGGTTTGGTCGCTGATCCCGCCGAAGAAGCCTTCTGTATTATCACATTTTTGTGGCAGGATCACGAGAAATTTAAGCATTGACCGCCTGCGCAAAAAATATGCTGACAGGCGCCCGGATTTGCACATGGCAGATGTCCTGGGAGAAATGGATCAGTTAAGTGTTACTTATACCATTGAGGATCAGCTGGCGGAGAAAGAACTGCTGGAGATCATCAATGATTTTCTTGGAAAAATGAATGCAGAGGACAGAGATATTTTTTGTGAGAAGATACTGGTTTTTTGATTCGGTTGCGGCGATTGCCAAAAGGCATGCGATGTCCGTCGGAAGTGTAAAATGAATCTGTACCGGAGCAGGAAGAAGCTGTTGAAGGTCTTGAAAAAGGAAGGGAAATCACTTATGAAAAAAAGTTCGATTTTTCAAAAGAATTTGGCAATATTGATCCAAAATATATCAGCGAAGCAGAGGGAGAATGGAAAGGTAAAAAAAGAGTCTGGACACCATCATTCTGGAGTAAACTGGCAGCCGCCTGTGTGATCCTGGCTTTGATTTCGACTGTTTTATCGAACCCGAAAGTGCAGGCCGCAATCAAAAATCTTGCTTTATCTATAGGAGAAACACTGGGATTTCAGAAAGAAATTGAGTCGTATACGGAGGTTTTAAACATGTCCCAGACGGATCATGGGATCACTGCAAACTTAAAAGAAGTTGTTCTGGATGAGGGTGTTTTGCTGTTCAGGGTGCATGCAGAAATTGATAATACCGAAGGGAATGAGCAGGGGAAATCGGAGAACGTTTCATCCTTTAAGAACACGGGAATTACGCTTGATATGAACAAAACAACAATAAATGGACAGAAGCTGGATGAGTACACAAGTGGGGAGTATTCGCCTTATTCTGTAGATGATTTATTAGATGAAGACGCCGACAGAGATGAAAAGGAATATGACCGTGTACAGGAGTACCGCTTTCATGCACCGACAGATCTCGGAGAAAATCCGGAAGTGCATCTTGTACTTAATGCATTTAATTATGATGACTGGGAAAAATCAGAGGCAGAATTTACGTTTGATTTCAACATTTCACGGGAGAAAATCCTGAAGCAGACAACGAATAAAGAACTGGAAAATATTTCTGTCGAGACAGAAGAAGGCACGGTTACACTGAAAGATATTTTCCTGAACAAGTTACAGAGCAGTATCTCAGCAGATGTGCCGGAAAAACTCTTCCAGAAGTATGACGTTGAGCTGCGTGGAACGGACAGTAAAGGAAACAAAGTACGGTATGAATTAAAGGATGATGCAGAAACAGAAGCCATCAGTCGTGTCTGGAAATTTAAGACAGATTTCTGGAGAACGTGTGGAAGCGCCGGAGATGATGAGCGGCCGGAGATTCCTGATCCCGACAGTGAATATCTGGAATTACAGCTTTATCTGAAATCCGATGCTATAATAGAAAACAATGTTATTAAAAGGTATGATTTAGATGACGACACCTATGCCGAAGAAGAAAGCAAAGTCTACGATGCAGCAGATGATTCTGAATGGAAAGCTGTTGGAGAGAAGATACGGATCAATATCAGATGAAAATAAGAAGGAGGTGACAGCATGAATTTTGATACATACAAAATCAAGGATGAATTGTTAGAAATTTATAGTGGCAGTGAAGAAACTTTCTGTGTCGGTAAAATTCTGTCCAAAAACAGGGATAGTATTCTTTTCAGATCTTATGATGCGCAGGGAAAGAACGATGGGTTACATTTTATAAAAAGCAGTCATATCAGCGAAATAAAATCAAACACACAGTATTTAAGAAAAATGCAGTTATATTTAGCATACTGGAGAGAACAGGAGGATGCACCTTTAACTAACCCATTTAAGAAGCATCCTGCATTGTCTGGGCTATTGGCATATGCGATGGAGAATAAGAAGATAATTACTGTTTTCTGCAGTTCCAAACCGGACGAATTGCTTACCGGTTATGTAGAGACATATGACAATAAAAAAATTAGATTGAACTGTGTGGATATGGAAACTGCCTGCATTTATGAAACTGCAACGCTGCTTAAAGAGGATATTTTTTATCTGGAAGTTGACAGTTTGGACAATGAATTACTGAAATATGCCAATGAGAAAATAGAGAGGTAAACGATTAATCAGGGAAGGAGTGAACAGATGAAAAAGATGATCATATTTGCCTTAATTATGGCTATATCCGTAGCAACACCAATCCAGGCAATGGCAGAAAGTGTTACACAGTCTGACGTGGAAATGCAGCCTTCGGAACAGAACATTGAGCAGATCATTGATGAGATTACGTCTGAACCGCATCCAATAAATTCTGATGCGATCCAGAATGTAAAGGAATACATCATCCAATATTGGGGTGATTTGGGATATGATGAGATAGAATGTCAGAAGTTTGAATATAATGATGAAAATAATGAGAATGCAATACGGCGTTCCTCACAGGTAGATGTATTTCTGGCACCAACGGCCGAAAATGCAACTATTGACGGCACTGGTGAAAATATTATTGTGACAAAAAAGTCATCCACTGATATGACGAAAAATCTGATCATAAGTGCCCATTATGACAGTGCAGAAGATTCGGTAGGAGCCAATGATAACGGTTCCGGAGTGGCAGCAGTACTTGAACTGGCAAGAATTTTAAAAGATACAGAGATGCCGTATAATGTAAAATTCATCCTGTTTTCGGGCGAAGAAAAATATATGCTGGGTTCAAGATGGTATGTTGGCAATCTGTCTGAGGACGAGCGGAAGCAGATCATCGGAGTAATAAATATTGATACCATCGCAGAAAAAAGTGATCTGGGTTATATGGCGATGATCGAAGGAAACAAACGACCAGATGATATAGAGTATGACGATGAGGGACTGAAAAAACTGGCCGAGTTAAATAAAAACAGCATGTCAGATTTATTTACATCCAGTGACAGATTCTACCTGACAATGGCAACTAACAGTGACCATTATCCATTTGCTTTGGTGGATATCCCGGCAGTTTCCATTGTCCAGGACTGGCAGGATGGATTGAACGTGAATGACAGTTCTGATGTAAAAGAGAATATGGATATGCAGAGGATTGTGGAAGTGATTGAGAAGGTTACGGAAGTGCTTTCTGAGATACCATCAAATAATTAATAAAGAAGAGAGTAAAGCAGAGCCGGGATTCGAAAGGATCCCGGTTTTTTGCAAGTTTAAATGACAAAAGAAATTCTAATTTTTTGTTACCACCCGGGATTTTTTACGATATATAGTATGAGCAGGAAAATTTTCTTTCGAAATACAAGACAAGGAGAAACAAAACGATGAAAAAGGAACAATGATGGTTTTTTCGGCATTATTGATGAGCTGCTTTTTAGCAGTTCCGGCAGAAGCTAAGAGCATCGAGAATAGTACTTACCGCGTATGCAAAAACGATATTTTTATTGACTATGATCAATTAAATTGCAAAAAGATCGTTACGAAAGTAAAAGATGACGGGTCTTTCACTGCGATTGATTTGGGAGAGTGGTTAGAAGAACAGGATATTTATGATATTTCGGTAATTGAAGATGATGAAAATACCGGCTATAAAACAATGTTTTATGAAAGAAATCTAGAAAAAGAGGCATCAGATGAATTTTATGATTCAGAAGATACTTCCTGTATTGATTTCCAGGGATTGGTGTATGAGGGGGATGTTATCCGCAGTACGGATTCTTTCCAGGAAACGGTAACGGAAGTAAGTTTTGATGGAAGCTTCTATACGGAGACGGAAATGACAGGTCTGTATGTGGAGGGAAAGACAACTCGAATTAAATAATTTATGGAGAATAGAAGGGGCTATCGTGATGATATGCTCCTTTTTCATGCTATAATTCAAAAAAATATAAATTTTTTGAGACGATCATCAAAAAAATACGACTTTATAATTGAAAACATTTTTGAGGAGGTGAACATCATAGACGATATAAAAATCATAGAGCTTTATTTTGAAAGAAATGAGCAGGCGATTAAGGAAACGGATATAAAATATGGGAAGTTCTGTCGTAATATGGCCTATAAAATTCTGAATAATCACCAGGATTCGGAAGAGTGTGTAAATACCACTTATTTAGAAATGTGGGATAGAATCCCACCGACAAGGCCTGCAAAATTTAAAGCTTATATTTCCAGAATTGTCAGAAGTACTTCTGTAGATAGAGTAAGGCATCTGACAGCTAAAAAAGAGGTCGGCTGATATGGTTATGGCATTGGACGAACTTACAGATGTACTGCCGGATGAAAGGTATGCTCCTGGAAGGAACGATGAAGAGATTGGAAAATTGATTAGTATTTTTCTACGTGAACAAAAAGAAGAGGTTCATAGGGTGTTTGTTCTAAAATATTTTTATTTCGAATCTAACAGGGCTATTGCAGAAAAATATGGTTTTACTGAACGCAAAGTAACAAATATGCTGGCCCGCACCAGAAATAAATTGAAAAAATATCTGATTGAGGAGGGAATCTACATATGAATATACCAAGAATTGTAGATGCTATCGGTTATATTGATGATGACCTTATCACGGCAGCACTGGAAGATCCGCCGAGGAAAAGGCATAATCTTATGATTAAATGGATGTCGGTTGCCGCTTGTTTGGCGCTAGTCATGATTGCAGGTATTCTTGTTCCACACTTTTTTACGGACTGCTACAATAGCTGAAAGTAAATATAAATATCATGTTTCTGAAACAGAACGGGCGATAGAATGGCCATGGAAATACAAGACTCCTGCTGAAAAGTATCCTGTTGTTAAATTTAATGGAAAACAGTTTACTGCGAAAAGTCAGAATTCTATTCATACAGAGGTAATGGGGGAGGTAATTGGCAACTGTGTGGCAGAAGGGCTTGATTCTGATACAGGAAAGGCATACACGGAAACATTTGAGGTGCGGAAGATTAAGGGCATATCAGAGGAACTGATGATTGCCGTAGGCAATGAGGATGGATTTTATGTTTATGCGGCTGATGAAGAGGCGGTTCCAGATACGTTAA
>ENA-OQDT01000678-OQDT01000678.1-human-gut-metagenome-genome-assembly--contig:-NODE-678-length-21888-cov-8.118285_pt1 | contig 21888 bp, 19 predicted proteins | sample MGYA00242786_ERZ504617 | MGnify/ENA primary metagenome ERZ504617 (study PRJEB26092, sample SAMD00036337) | human gut metagenome | host: Homo sapiens | study: EMG produced TPA metagenomics assembly of...
TAAATAATATAGCAATTCTTTATTAAAAGTAAATAATTTATTGAAAAACGATAAATATTTAAGTAAATAGGCAGATAATATAAAAAAATACCGTTGGACTAAGTTGGTCAACGGTATTTTAAGACAGTTATTTCTTTTTATCTTTTTCAGTTCTACATCAATTTCAAAAAGTCTGTTCCAGGGGAAAGAAATATCAAAATTACTTTTTCTGTAAATTTATAACGTCCTGATAAAATCTCGGCAAACGCCTAAAGCCAGATCGTGAACTGGTTTCTGATAAGGGCCGAGAAGGTAAACTGCATTTTTTTGATTTTTGCTTTCCAAAAATGCAGTAGCACTGCGTCGGGCATTGGCCTGATAATACCAGTCGTCTATAACTCTGATACGCATCAGTTTTTCAGCATCCGGTTTTGACATCTGCGGAGTCAGTATACCCTGACAAATGGCAAATCCAACGGTATTGTCCGCAGTATTCCAGCCATTATAGGCTGTCAGCCCGTTCCAACTGCCCCTGTTTGGCCAGTTCGTTCATAAAGCCATTATCAGCTCCGTTAGAATACGCTACGTCGGCCAAAGATACCCGGTAGCCGTTATCCATAAGCTGCTTGAGCTGTTTGATATAGGTACGGTTTTGCGGTGAAGAGAAAAACTGATTGGAAGGAGCGGTAGAATCCATCATTATGCCGTCAAAGGGCGTGTTTTAGTGCCCAAAACAACGTCTGCGTTAGCGGCACTGGTAGCAGTACGTCCGTCTACTGCTAAAATCTGCTGTGGCACTGATTGACCCAAGGTCATATCAGAATATTGCGGCAGCGTTCGCGGTCCCCAGCCATCTGCATAATAGGCGTAAACACGTGGCTGATAACGCTTCAGTTCGTTTCCGGCTCTGGTCAGCAGCAGCAGCCCGAGCTGGTCGACACCGGGGATTATCTGAAAAGTTCGCTGCGTAAGATCATAGGTTTCCTGAGTGAGCTTGCGTGCTTCCATATGTGTATGCGATAACGGAGCATTATCGTCCTTGCCGATTGCGAGAAAGTGAAAACGGTTGCTGCGGGTCATTTCCGTCAGCTTGCTGTTGATATTGAGATTTTTTTGGCGTCGTTCCAGCCAGTCCTGCAAATCTGCTTTAGGCAGGTTGGTAGACAAAGTTTTTTTCGTTAAAGCATCTTTGAGGCTGAGTCCAATCAAATCTTCGGAGTCACAAAGCTCGGAATAACGAAAAATAGCCGGACCGATTTTCGAATAATATGGAGGCTCAACAGCGCCAAAACTGGCGCGCGGAGTTCTCATCAAGGTAGAGAAAGCATAAAGCCGTACTGGGAACTGATCACGCAGTGTTTCGAGTCGCTGCAGACGCTGCTCTAAAACTGCCTGCGGTTCGTGATGAGTACGTGATGCAACCAGACCGCCGTAGATCAGACTGTCTGTGGAAATGACGGCAGCGTCTGCCTGAGGCGCACGGCTGACGAGCCATTTCCATAATTCATCAGGACTGCCGTTTCGATTATATGAAGCCAGATATTTATCAGGTGGAAGCAGCACTTTGTAGCCCGCTGCTTCCATTGTTTTGGCAACATAAGAGGAACAGACAGGACGGTTATCCAAAGGTAAAAACAACAGAGTTTCTTTTTTGTTTTCTTCTGCCTGAGCCGAACTAAAAGATAGAAGCAGCAGGGAAAACAGCAGTATTTTTCTGAATGGATTATTCCAGATCTTCATCGGGGCATCTCCTAAAACTATTACTAATCTTAATATAATTATAAGGTAACGATATAAATTTGGCTACAAGAATTTTACAAATCAAAATTATTGACAATAATTATTGTTAAGTTTATAATTAAACATAGTCACATAATCAATCGGTTATGCGAAGGAAGAGGCTAACATATCTTTCCTGCAGAGAGAGGCGCCCTGGCTGTAAGCGCTTTGGAAAAATGATAGACCTTACCACCTTCAAACCACATTGCGGAACCTCTGCTCTGGCAGTTAGTATGCAGTGTCGTATGCCGGCGTTAACGGTACCGAGTGGACTTGCCAGCGGCAGGTCAATTAGGGTGGAACCGCGGTCAACTCCGTCCCTTTCCAGGGAACGGAGTTTATTTATTTTTAGGAGGCTAGTAAAATGGCAAATGTTAAAGTAACCTTAAAAGATGGCAGTGTAAAAGAGGTTGCTGCCGGAACGACATTGCTGGAAGTAGCAAAAGGTTTGTCGCAGAAACTTGGCAAACAGGCGCTTTTGGCTGTGGTAGACGGTGTGAATAAAGATTTGACAGATAAATTGGAGCATGATGCATCAGTTGAATTTGTTGTTCCTGAAAGCTCTGAAGGACTGCATGCGATTCGCCATACGGCGGCACATATCATGGCCCAGGCAATTCAGCACTTGTTCCCCGATACTAAATTTGCTATCGGACCTGCTATTGCTAATGGTTTTTATTATGATTTAGACAGCGAGCATGTTTTTGTCCCGGAAGATCTGATTGCTATTGAAAAAGAAATGGCTAAGATCGTTAAGGCCAATCTTCCGCTTGTACGCAGTGAATTGCCGCGCAGTGAAGCGTTGAAAATGTTTGCAGACAAAGATGAAAAATATAAGGTCGAACTGATCAATGATCTGCCTGAAGATGCAGTTATCAGCACTTATACGCAGGGGGATTTCACAGACTTATGCGCAGGGCCGCATTGTCCGTCGACCGGCAGGGTAAAAGCTTTTAAACTGCAAAGTATTGCCGGCGCTTACTGGCGTGGTGATGAAAAAAAATAAAATGCTGCAGCGTATCTACGGCACCGCTTTTCCTAGTAAGGAAGAACTGGACGCTTATCTGCATATGCTTGAAGAAGCTGCCAGACGTGATCATCGAAAACTTGGCAAAGAGCTGGATCTGTTCAGTATCATGGAAGAAGGTCCTGGATTCCCGTTTTTCCATCCCAATGGCATGGTAATCCGCAACGAGCTGATCAATTATTGGCGTGAAGTGCACAGACGTTATGGTTATCAGGAAATCAAAACTCCGATGATCTTGTCCCGTAAGTTATGGGAGACTTCTGGACACTGGGACCATTACCGCGAAAATATGTATGTTACTGAGATCGATAACGAAGATTACGCTATCAAACCCATGAATTGCCCCGGTGGTATGCTGGTCTATAAAACTCATCCGCATAGCTACAGGGAATTACCGATCCGTGCCGGCGAGCTTGGACTGGTACATCGTCATGAATTGTCCGGTGCTTTGCATGGCTTGTTCCGTGTGCGCTGCTTTACGCAGGATGATGCTCATATTTTTATGATGCCGAGCCAGATCAAAGACGAGATCCAAAATGTTATTCGTTTATTTGACGAGGTTTATGCAACCTTTGGGCTGAAATATCATGCCGAGCTTTCGACCCGCCCGGAAGATTCAATGGGTGATGCTGAAACCTGGGAAACTACAACTAATGCTTTGAAGAGCGCAATGGAAGATTTTGGACTTGATTATGTTATCAATGAAGGCGACGGAGCTTTCTATGGCCCTAAGATCGACTTTCATCTGACAGATTCTATCGGTCGTACATGGCAGTGCGGCACTATTCAGCTGGATATGCTGCTGCCAGAAAAATTTGATTTGACCTATACCGGCGAAGACGGTTTGAAGCATCGTCCGGTTATGATCCATCGTGTGGTTTATGGTTCTATAGAGCGTTTTATCGGTATCCTGATTGAGAACTATGCCGGTGCTTTTCCTGCCTGGCTTGCTCCCTGCCAGGTGCGTGTAATGCCGATTACCGACAAGCATTATGAGTATGCTAAAAAATTGAGTGATGAAATGTTTAAATTGGGGCTGCGCGTTTATCTTGACGATCGTAACGAAAAAATCGGTTATAAGATTCGTGAAGCACAGCTGCAGAAAGTTCCGTATATGCTTGTTATCGGTGATAAAGAAGTTGAAGACGGTACAGTTGCTGTGCGCCGCCGCGGCGAAGGAGATATCGGAGCTATGAAGCAGGAAGATTTTATTGCCATGCTGCAAGAAGAAATTGCCGATAAAAAATAATCAGATATGAATGTCGTGCTAGATAAGTGGCAACGGAAATAGATAATAATTATTGAAAAAACGAATAAAAAGTGTTATAATATACCCAGTAAAAACGGCATTTTAAGCTGTTAAGGAGGATGTTATCATGAATAAAAAAGTTTATAAGGTTTTTAATGAACAAGTCCAGGCTGAATTGTATTCTGCATATATGTATCTTGCGATGAGCCTGGATATGGAAGCTAAAAATTATAAAGGTATGGCTAAATGGCTTTATCTGCAATATGAAGAAGAACGTGAACACGCTTTGCGCTTTGTAAAATTTATGCAGGACTGCGGTGTGCAGCCTCAGCTTCTGCAGATTGATATGCCGGCGGCTGATTACGGTACCCCTCTGAATTTGTTCAAAAAAGTTTTAGAGCATGAAAAATATGTTACTTCCCGTATTTATGATATGTATGAAGTAGCTTTGAAAGAAAAAGATTACGCGGCTCAAAGTTGTCTTAAATGGTTTATCGATGAGCAGGTAGAAGAAGAAGCCAATGCTTCTGAGATTGTTGAAAAGCTGGAAATGATCGGCGATAATATTTCCGGATTGTTTTATCTTGACGGACAGCTGGGAGCAAGAAAAGATTAATAAATATGTTGACACAAAGTTAACATTATGATATTATATCCAAGTAACAAAGCAGAAGCCGCTCGCTTCTCACCTTGCAGCAAAAGCTCGACAGGGTCGGATATGATTTTCAGCGCGGGCAGTATTATCTGCTCGCGTTTTTTATTTAATTTTGGAGGTGAACGGTTATTAGCAAAAGAAAAGCTTGCGTATCAATGAAGAAATTCGGGCACGGGAAGTGCGCGTTATTGCCGGTGAAGGCGAACAGCTGGGTATTATGTCCGGTCGTGATGCTTTGCAGCTGGCGCAGGAAAGACATCTTGATTTAGTGGAGATCGCTCCTACAGCGAAAACCTCCGGTGTGCCGGATTATGGATTACGGCAAGTATCGTTACGAGCAGCAAAAAAGCGAGATAAAGAAGCTCGTAAAAAGCAAAAAGACCTTTGATATCAAAGAAGTCAAATTGCGCCCCGGTATTGAGGATCATGACTTCGGCGTCAAATTCAAAAATGCAGTGCGATTCCTGGAAGACGGCGACAAAGTAAAAGTCACCATCATGTTCCGTGGCCGCGAATTATCGCATCCTGAGCTTGGCGAAGTGTTGCTCAAAAAAATGGCTGAACAGCTCAAAGACATGGCTGTCATTGAGCGTGCACCTAAATTAGAAGGCAGAAACATGATTATGATTGTTGCGCCTAAAGCTACCAAATAAGGAGGACTTAACAATGCCTAAAATGAAAACCCGCAGAGCTGCTGCTAAACGTTTTAAAAAGACTGGTACCGGTGAATTCAAACGTGCTAAAGCTTTTAAAAGCCATATTCTTGAACATAAATCTCCTTCCCGCAAGAGAAACTTGCGTAAGGCTGCACTTGTTCACAAAACTGATCATGAACGCGTAGCAAAAATGCTGCCGTACGCATAATAGATAAGGGAGGCTGACTATAATGGCAAGAATTAAAGTGGGCGTTACTGCTCATCGTCGTCATAAAAAATCTTAAAACTGGCTAAAGGCTATCGCGGTTCTAAACATTTGCTGTTCAAAAAAGCTAATGAAACTGTTATGAAAGCTTTGAGCTATGCTCGTCGTGACCGTCGTGCTAAAAAACGCGAATTCCGTCGTTTGTGGATCGCTCGTATCAACGCTGCTACCCGTGCTAACGGCATGAGCTACAGCCGTTTCATGAATGGTCTGGCTAAAGCTGGTATCGAAATGAACCGTAAAGTTTTGGCTGATATGGCTATTTATGATGCAGCTGCTTTCACCAAACTGGTAGAAGCTGCTAAAGCTGCTCTGTAAGAATTACTGCTTACAGTACAAATGAATTGAATTGCTGCTGCGGCGGCAATAAAAAACAGTGTAAGTCTTAGGACTTACACTGTTTTATTTTAAGTTGTTATTTAATGTTATTAAGGATAGTAACTAATTCACCAGCGCTGATATCACCGGCAACAGGAGTAATAATACCTTTGCCTGCGATTTTTACAGTGCCGCCCTCAGCATAGGCATTTTGAGTATTCTGACCTGCATGATAGATCGCTGCAAGATTGCCTGCTACGAAGTAAGAACGCTGCATACCGCTCATATTGCCTGCAGCAGCCGGTGTCATAAAGGTCTTTCCGTTAATTTTCACTTCGCCGCTGTTAGCGTCAACAGTAACTTTGCCGTTACTGTATTCGGTAAGCTTTTTGGAATAATTATTGCGGCGGTCGCTGTCTTTCGGATGAGTAGACGGGTTGAGTATGTCGCTGAGAACATCTTTTTTAGAGCTGTCGCTGGAGCTTTCGATAACTGCCTGCCAAACAGCTGCAGGAGCGCCTACATTATAACCGGCATTAGCCATATAAGTGAAGGCGATATTGTCAGCTTCCCATTCGTTGGGTTTGGTAACGCCGGTGTTTTTGGCATGGACTGCTACTACTTGTGCTGCCAGACCGTTAGCACCGCCGATTTCAGAGCCTACAGTTTTCATCACGAAGTCAACGGACATCTTTTTTCTTTGCGCCTTTGATTGGATGTTCTTTCTGACCGTGTACAAGCTCATGGGCGATAACGGCCGCCAGTTTATCTTCATTGTAGTCCAGGAACCAGAAAGCGCCGATATTTACGGACATATTGTGCCCTAATGCACAGTAAGCATTGAAAAATTCCTGATTATTAACGAAATAATTATATGGTTTACTATTGATGGTTGCGTCGCTTTTGGCGATGGCCGGGGGTCATACGCTGCATAATGCGCCAAGCATGGCATTGGCATTATAATCGCTGTTGACGCCGTCTTCCTGTTTCAGGGCTTCGAACAGTTCATGGCGGCCTTCGTTATCATAATAATTCAGTGCCTTGTTGATTTCCTGCTGTTCCTTGGCGGCGCCTACGGCTTTGCCGGCAATACTGCCAAGGTTGATGGCTTCAGCCTGCTGTGGCAGAGTAAAGCTCAGTACTGATACGGCTAAAAGAGCCGCACCTACTATTATTTTAGATTTTTTAAACATTGATATCCCCCTTTGTGTATATTCTGTGAACTATTATAGCAAACAAAATGGTAAAAGCAAAGTTTTGTTTAAGGAATATTTTTAAGATAAAAAGAATTTTGCTTAATTTTTACGTCAGCAGTATAATTTAAGGTGAGTTTTTTATGAAGCAGTAGATAAAGACAAGATTTCTTTTGATGAAAATGAGGGAACCATATGGAACAGGTTTTAACTAAGGCACTGGCGTTTGTAGCCGTTATTGCCTTAGGTTATTTCTTAAAGAAGCGCGGCTTTTTTAAACCGCATGACTATGAACTTATTGCCAAAATAGTCTTAAATATTACACTGCCATGTGCCGTTATTACCAGCTTTGCAGCTTTTAAAATGGATTATACGCTGTTTATATTGACTCTGATCGGTTTTTGTGGAAATTTGCTGATGATTGCCTGGGGATTTATATTGACGCGTTATCAGACGAATGCGGCAAAGATTTTTTACGTATTTAATCTGGCCGGTTATAATATCGGCTGTTTTACTTTACCGTTTGCACAAAGCTTTTTGGGCCCTTTCGCTGTAGTAGCTACTTGTATGTTTGATGTGGGTAATTCGATTATGTGTACTGGCGGAACTTATGCTCTGACCAGTGGGCTGGTGCATACGGGTGATAAATACGAGCCTGTGAATTTGCGCAGTATAGCTGCTAAACTGCTGGGATCTGTGCCTTTTGTTGTTTATATGCTGATGTTGGTCTGTGCGGTACTACAGCTGCATTTACCTCAGCCTGTTTATACTCTTACTGGTCTTATCGGCGGTGCCAATACTTTTTTATCGATGCTGATGATCGGAATGATGTTTGAAATGACGTTGGATTTAGATAAGCTGAAGCAAGTGAGAGAGGTAGTGCTGTACCGTTATGTTTTTGGAATTGCCCTGGCATGGCTGTGTTTTTATCATGTGCCGCTGAGTGCAGAGGTCAAGGAAGTACTGACGCTGGTTTTTTTTGGCGCCTTCTACGGCTATCGGCCCGATCTTTATTGACAGAATGGGCGGTAATGTGGAACTGGCCGGTTTTGCTAATTCCATAACTATTGTGCTCAGTATTATTTTGATGACGCTGTTTTTTACATTTCTGCACATTTGATTTGTAATTAAATAAAGCGGTCTTTTAGTAAGCAAGTAAAATTGACAAGCATAAAGTAATGAGAGTAAACTTGATTTATATTCAATAAGTAATATTTAGCGGCTTTTGTCAGGATGGTGAAAAATTTGTTGTTTTTGATCAATTTATTGCACAAATGGTTAAAGCTGCTTAATCGCAGTTTGAATGGCAGCCAGATGGTGGCGTTTACTTTTGCCATGCTTATCTTATGCGGTTCACTGCTGTTGATGCTGCCAATGGCCAGTGCTGACGGCAGCAGTATGCGTTTTATCGACGCTTTGTTTACAGCGACCTCTACTTCATGCGTAACAGGACTTGTTGTTGTAGATACAGGGCATTATTTTTCCTGGTTTGGAAAATTAGTGATGATCGTTCTCATCCAGATCGGTGGGTTGGGCATTATGACTCTGACCACCTTACTGAGCGTGGCGGTTGGTAAAAGGATCAATCTGAGAGAAAGGCTGTTTATTCAGGAATCGCTTAATCTGAATGAACCTTCCGGGGTAGTACGGTTGTCGTTAAATGTTGTTAAATACGCTTTGACGATCGAATTTATTTTTGGGACTATTCTGGCCTGGCATTTTTATTCTGCTTTGGACATGGGGCTTACAGGTATTGCCTGGGGTTACTGGCATGCTATATCGGCTTTTTGCAATGCCGGGTTTGACTTGTTTGGAGATTATGCCAGTCTGACAGGGCATTATAACGATATAACTCTGAATTTGTGTATTATGGCGCTGATAACCATCGGTGGTATTGGTTTTACGGTTTTGGATGATCTGCGTCGTAACCGGAAATGGAAGAAGCTGCGTTTGCACAGTAAAATAGTGCTGACGGCCAGCGCGATCCTGACTTTTGGCGGTACGCTGGTGATCTTGGCTTTGGAATATACGAATCCGGCTACTCTTGGCGGCATGCCCAACGAATTGGACAAATGGATGGCGGCTGCTTTTCAGGCGGTTACCTGCCGCACTGCCGGGTTTAATACGATCGATTTGACTGATATGCGGGCCAGTTCTCTGTTTTTTATGGTTCTTTTAATGGGGATCGGTGCTTCGCCGACGTCTACTGGCGGTGGTATGAAAACGACAACTGTGCTCGTTCTGCTGGTATCGACGTGGGGACTTCTGCATGGCAAGCGTGATACGGTGCTGTTTGACAGGAGGATAGCTTCGGAAACAGTCGATAAAGCTTATAATGTTTTTACAGTTTGCCTGTTGTGGATGCTTGGAGCGTATTTTCTGCTCCTGATCTGCGATGGTGGGCTGCATCGGGCGGATTACGTTTTATTTGAAGTGGTTTCTGCATTTGCGACTGTTGGTCTGGGAGTTGGGATTACGCCAGACTGGAACGACTGGGGCAAACTGATTCTGGTTTTGACTATGTATGCCGGACGTATCGGCGTGCTGACCTTTGTTTTATCCTTCCTTCATTCTAAAGATGATAAGATCAGATATCCTTCGGAAAATATTATGATTGGTTAAAGGCGGTAACGATAATGATTAAAAAACAACGTGAAAAACAATATGCTGTTTTCGGGTTAGGGCGTTTTGGTACGAGTGTGGCATTGACACTTAACGAACTTGGTTATCAGGTCATGGGTGTTGATACTGATGAAGATAATGTTCAGCGTCTGGCACATGAACTGACTCATGTTGTAACGGCAGATTCTTCTGATGAACGTACGCTGCGTTCTTTGGGCGCTCAGAATTTTGATGTGGCAGTCGTGGCGATCGGGGATTTGGAAGCGAATATGCTGACGACCTTACTGCTTAAGGAAATTGGTGTTCCTGTGGTTGTCGTTAAAGCTATCAATCAGGTTCATGGAAAAATGCTCAAAAAAATCGGCGCTGATAAGATCGTTTATTCGGAACGTGATATGGGAACAGCGTGTAGCGCATAACCTTATTTCCAACAGTATCGTCGATTATATCGAACTGTCTGATACCATCAGCTTGATGAGTATCACTGTGCCGCCAAGTCTGGCAGGGAAAAACCTGATCGAATCCAATCTGCGCAGCCGCTATAATGTCAATATCGTGGCGATTAAGCACGGCAGTGAAACTCTGGTCAATCCCGATCCCAAAATGGTACTTAACCTCGGCGATGAAATGATCATTATCGGTGAGCATAGTAATATTAAAGCACTGGAGGAAGTGGTCTGATGAAAGAACTGAGCAGCGTAAGTAATCCGATCGTTAAAGCTGCCGCAGAGCTGAAACAAAAAAATATCGGACAGAACAGCAGGCTTTTTAGTGGAGGGAATGCGATCGGTGGAGGAAGCTGTAAACTGTGGTATAGTGAAACAGCTTTTTGTGCTTAAAGGAACTAAAACTGCTTCGGCAAGGCAGGCCGCTATTATAGCAGCGGCTGCGGCAGAAGGAGTTGAATTGTATGAGGTTACCGAACCTGTAATGAAAAAAATTGCCGACACAGAAACGCCGCAGGCTCTGACTGCCGTTGTTGCCAGACAAAGTGCGGCCTTAGAGGAACTGGCTGCAGCCGGTGGTATTGTGCTCGTATTAGACCGCATCGGCGATCCTGGTAATCTGGGAACGATGATTCGTACTGCTGATGCGGCAGGTATCAGCGGCATAGTACTACTGGCTGGCTGTACTGATATTTTTGCACCGAAAGCAGTACGTTCTACAATGGGATCACTGCTGCATATACCGGTAGCTGAAGGTATATGCGAAGCAGACTTTATCAGCTGGGCACGTAAGAACGGTTATGAAATAGCGGTAACTTGCCTGGAAAATGCAGACAGTTTATATCAAACAGATTTACAGGGCCCGGTAGCAGTTGTTGTCGGCAGCGAAGCAGAGGGTGTTTCAGACGGCTTGCTGGAAGCAGCCGTAAAAAAAGTTTTTATCCCGATGGAAGGGCAGGCCGAATCGTTGAATGCTGCTGTGGCAGCTGGAATCGTTATGTTTGAATGTCTGCGGCAACGGCTTGCAGGTAAAGGCAAGTTGTGATAAAATAAGTAACGTTAATTGAATACGCCCCATTTTTTCGACACTATGACCGAGAGAGTACGCCAGACGTGCGACACAGAGAGCGAGGCCACGGCTGCAAGCCTTGCGATACACTAAAGCGGAAGTTCACTCGTGAGTGTTTGCGCTGAAGGCTTTGGTTTGTAGGCGCAACGTCAGTCGCGTTAAGACAGCAGAGTACAAATTAGGGTGGTACCGCGGAAGCATAACTTTCGCCCCTTACCAGGGGCGGGAGTTTTATTTTTTATAGGAGGAAGAATATGAGAGAAGAATTGCAGGCACTTAAGGAACAAGCGCTGGCAGAGCTGGGAGCAGTAACGACTCCAGACGAACTCAAAGATTTGCGCATCAAATATTTGGGTAAAAAAGGCCCGATGACAGAAATTCTGCGCGGTATGGGCGCACTGCCGGCAGAGGAAAGACCGAAAATCGGACAAATCGTCAACGAAGTAAAAAGCGCCTTGGAAACGGCTATCAATGCCAAAAACCGAGGTTTTAGAAGCAGAGTCCTTAAAAGCAAGGCTGGCAAATGAAAAAGTGGACATTACTTTGCCTGGACGCACACAAAACTGCGGGCATCTGCATCCGGTGACACTGACACTGCGCGAGATCAAAAAGATTTTATGCGGATGGGGTTTGATGTCATGGAAGGCCCTGAGATAGAAAGCGATTATTATAACTTTGAAGCTTTGAACCTGCCGCAGGATCATCCGGCACGGGATATGCAGGATACATTTTATATTACTGAAAAATTTTTGCTGCGTACCCAGACTTCACCTGTGCAGGCTCGTACAATGCAGGCCTGTGAGCCTGACACACCGATCAGGATGATCGCCCCTGGAACAGTTTACCGCAACGATTATGATGCTACTCATTCTCCGATGTTTCATCAGGTAGAAGGTTTGGTACTTGGTGAAAAATATCAGCCTTGCTGATTTAAAGGGGACGCTGGAAACCTTTTGTAAAGAGATGTTCGGCGGCAGTGTGGAGATACGCTTGCGTCCCAGTTATTTCCCCTTTACGGAACCAAGTGCCGAAGTAGATATTTCCTGCGTTATCTGTGGCGGCAAAGGCTGCCGCGTCTGCAAGAATTCAGGCTGGCTCGAGATTTTGGGTTCAGGTATGGTTCATCCCAATGTGCTGCGGATGAGCGGTTACGATCCGGATAAAATTAATGGTTATGCTTTTGGAATGGGTGTTGAACGCATCGCTATGCTTAAATACGGCATTGACGATCTGCGCTTATTCTTTGAAAATGATTTGCGGTTTATCCGCCAGTTCAAATAAGGAGGAAGATTATGTTAGCATCTATTGACTGGTTAAAAAAATATGTTGATATTATGTCACTCCTGAAGAGTTGGCTGAAAAACTGACACGCGTTAGGTTTGGAAGTTGAAAGTGTGAACTATCTGGGAGCGGGATTGGAAGGCGTTGTTACCGGTAAAGTAACACAGATTGAGCGGCATCCTAATTCTGATCATTTGTGGATTTGTATGATGGATTACGGCAGCGGTGAGATCGTACAGATTCTGACTGGTGCGCAAAATGTCCATCAAGACGATATCGTACCTGTTGCAGTTGTTGGGTCGCAGCTTCCCAGTGGGATGAAGCTTAAAAAAGCAAAAATGCGCGGACTTTGATTCTTTTGGTGCCAATACGAATGCATAGGTACCGTCCGTATTCTCGAAGGCGGAGTAGGTGATTCCGTTGGCTGTGTAACCGGTCGTTCCGATACGTACAGCTCCCGGTTTCACGACTGAAGACATGTGCCCGATAAGGTAATAATGGGAATTACGGACAATTTTAGAATAGTTTGTATTGTCAATATCCACTGCACCGTAGCAGGTCTTGCAAGAACCATCTGAGGGGCTTACCGGTCCCAGGTCACTGTCTAACATCAGATTCCACACAATGGTGCCGCGGCACCAGTTGTTGGCTGTTCCCAATGCTATTTCTTCCATATCGTTAAGCAGGCGTGCTTCCAAATCGCGACCGGAGTTCCAAGTACCGATGGAGGTTTCCGTAAAAAGCAGTTCCTTGTTGGGATAGAGTTTGTGGATATTCAGCAACTCAGAACGGTTACCGCCATAATTATGGTAGGCAGCGCCCGCAATGTATTGTGAGGCTTCCGCATCATCATAAATCTTGGTAGGGTAACTTTTTTGGTCGGCCAGATTGTCGTAGTTGTAGTTATGGTCGAAAACATAAATCTTTGTAGTAACTCCGGCTTCTTTGAAGGCAGGGCCCAGGCCGGTCTTGATGAAGTCACGGGCTTCTTCCCATCCCATGAACAAGGATGCTGAGTTACCGTGGTTCAGCGGTTCGTTCTGCGGAGTCACAGCGTGGATTTTGATGCCTTCCTTTTCGAAAGCTTGTATCCATTTTACGAAATAGTCGCCATACGTTCTGTAATATTCGGGGTTCAAGTGTCCGCTGGTCCATGAGTCAAAGGGTACACGTTCCTCCAGGCTTTTCACTTTCATCCACTTCGGACATGTCCAGGGAGCGGCAATTATTTTGACGGCAGGATTGATTGCCAGAATTTCCTTCAATATAGGAATCACATATTTGGTGTCTTCCATCGGAAGGGCAAAGTGCTCAAGCCCCTTTTCGTCACAGCAAGTGAATTCACTGAATGAGAAGTCGGAACAACCGATGGCAATACGTACATAGCTGAAGCCATAGCCTTCTTTGTCCGAGAATGTTTCAGTCAGAAACTTCGTGCGGTTCTCTTGTGTCATCTGCATCAGGTTGTAACCGGTAGAGCCGGTGATGGCTGCACCGAAACCGTCCATTTCCTGATAGCGGGTGGCAGGGTCAAGTGTCACGGTAGAAGGTGACATGTTGCTTCCGGTGCCGAAGGCCAGCCCGGACTTTGTCAAATCATAAGTACGACTGGTGTTCGTTACATAGAGGGTAACATCCTTTGCCTCTTCCGTGGGTTGGTCTGGCTTGGGTTCCGGTGTAGGGGTGATGTTACTGTCATTGTCATTGCCGCAGGCTGCCAGTATGGTGAAGCAGCCTAATGCGGTAGTGAATATATTTCTTAAATTCATATTCAATTGATTTTTATATTACTCATTAGTATTAATAGCCCGGGTTCTGTATCAGATTTTCGTTCTGGTCGATGGCTCCTTGGGGAATAGCCAGCAGATAGGAGTTCTCATTGAACAGATTTTCTTGTGCATGGCGGCCGCTGTCTTTGGCGTAAACGGCGTTCATCACTTCTTCTACCTTATTGAGGCGGCAAAGGTCGTACCAGCGCTGTCCTTCAAAGGCAAGCTCCATGCGGCGTTCGTCCATATAAGCTTGGAGCAATGCTTCTTTACTGCTGCGGGTGCTTTGTGGAAGTTTGCCCAGTCCGGCGCGGTTGCGGATGCGGTCGATGATGTCGGCTGCACCGTTCAGGTCGGGAGCCTCTCCCATAATTTTTGCTTCGGCTTTGAGGAGCAGGATATCGGCATATCGCAGATAGATAATGCTGTTGAACGCAGAGCGGCATTTGTACATGAAGGCATAATGGTCTGCCGGATAATAGTTGCTCCATCCGCAGTCATACCATACAACAGATTCATTGTAACGTTTCGTGTCTCCTTGCTCTTCATAGAGGCGGATAAGGTCACGGGAAGGGGTAATCCATTTGGCCCAGGTGAAACTTTCATCCCAGTTGCTCAAGTTACGGCCGAACATCCAAGTACACCAGTTGCCGGAGCCGGGAGGAAAGTGGGCTTCGAGAATTGCCTCCTTGGTATTGCGTACCCGGCAGTCTTTTTTTTCCGTATCATACGCCCAAAGGTCGCTGAAGTCTTCCACGAGGTCGAAGCCGTCGGCAGCAAGTTCATCGGCATATTTGATAACCTTTGCATAATCGCGCAGAGGTTTTTCTGCATAGACCTTGGCAAGCATGGCACGTGCCACCGATTTGGTAAGTATGCTCTTGTCTGATGTGTCGTTTGTCGGTGTGTTGGGGTTTTCCACTGCTTCAGTCAGGTCTTTCTCTATTTGGGCGTAAGCCTCTTCAGCCGTATTCTGTGGAGGAAAATAGGTCGGGTACATTTCTTCTACGTTGTCTTCGGTAATGTCACCGCCCACGGTAGTGATGACCGGGAAGTTACCCCATAAGCGTACCATATCGAACATGACCATGGCACGGAATATCTTGGCTTGTGACTGATACTTGCCGCGTTCACTTTCACTGAGTGCCTTGAGCTGGTCACAGCCCACGATGATGCGGTTGGCAACGGCAATGTCGCCTAAGAAACGGTCCCAGTCACGTTTTAGTACAGAATTAGAGCCTTCAATGGAGTTGGTTTCGTAAGGCACCACTTCGGCCCCCGTTGTTCCGGCGTAGGCATTATCGGAATGAGCGTCACCGATAAGCAGTTTGTCGACATACCAGTGCTCCTGCCGGTCACGAAATTTTTTGTGAAGGGTTACCATTGAAGTTTCCACGTCTTGCACACTGTTGAAAATAGGCTTTTCATCAGTTTTGTTCACTCCTTCCGTTACATCCGAGTAGGTGTCTACCGGATTATAGTCCAAGTCACATGAGGTTGCGGTCATTGCCAACAATACACCGCAAGCTATACTTTTATATATATGGTTTAGTTTCATAAGTTATTTCTTCCTTTTTTAGAATTCAACATTGATACCGAAAACGAATGATTTGCTCTGCGGGTAAGTTCCATAGTCGATGCCCTGTACAGAACCGCTGTTGCCATATTGGTTCACTTCGGGGTCCATACCTGAATAGCTGGTCCAGGTCAGCAAGTTGCTGGCGGTAAAGTAAGGCTGTACGCGGCTGATACCCCATTTCTTGAACTGGCGGCAACGGATGTTGTAAGAGAGTGAAATGTCTTTGACACGCAGGTAGCTGCCGTCTTCTACAAAATAAGTGGAGTTCTTGATGTTGAAGTTGGCTTTCGGGACATTCGTAATCTGTCCGGGAATTCTCCAGCGTTTCAATACTTCCGTTGACTGGTTTTTACCGTCATACATACCTTCGGTTTCCATACGGGACACATTGAAGATGTCGTTTCCGTAGCTTCCTTGGATGAAGATGCTCAGGCTGAGGTCTTTCCATGTAAAGGTGTTTGTCAATCCGTAGATGAAGTCGGGATTCGGGTCGCCGATATAGGTACGGTCAGAAGTGGAAATCTTGCCGTCTTCGTTAAGGTCGCGATAAATCAGGTTACCGGTTTCGGAGTCTACACCGTCGCTGATGTAGCCGTAGAAACCACCCAAAGGACGTCCGGGCTCATTGCGTACGATATTTTCTTTCACCACCTCGGCACTGCTTGCTGCTGTATAGATTTTCTGCAATGACAGCTTGGTCAGCTTGTTCTTATTGAAAGAAATGTTGAAGTCTGTATCCCAAGAAAACTCGCCGGTCAGGTTATGGGAGTTGATGGCGAACTCGAATCCCTTGTTGGTCATCTCGCCTTCGTTACGGGTGATGCTGGTGGTTGCTGCCGCACCAGCAGGCAGACTTACGTTCATCAACATGTCTGTGGTTTTCTTGTAATAGTAGTCCATGCTGAAGGTCAGTCTGTTGTTCAGTACGGTCAGGTCAAGGCCGATGTTGGTCTGGCTGGTGGTTTCCCATTTCAGGTCACTTGTTCTCAGGTTGGCCTGGCTGATGCCGGGAACAGCATGGTCGTTGCCCTCTTCGAACCACGGTATGCGGTTGATGTTGTAGCGTTGCAGATACGAGTAATCGCCTATGCCGCTTTGGTTACCGGTCTGTCCCCAGCCGCCACGGAGTTTCAGGTCATCAATCCAAGTGATGTCTTTCATGAATTTTTCCGATGAAATGCGCCAGGCAGCCGAGAAGGACGGGAAAATGCCCCAACGATGGTCGGGATGCAGTTTGGACGAACCGTCGGCACGCATGTTCATGGTAAGCATGTACTTGCTGTCATAATTGTAGGACACGCGGGCGAAATAGGAAGAGATAGCCCACTGTGAAGCTCCTGTTCCGGTACCGTCCCATGAAATTTTATTGGCGGCATTCAGAGTCTGTATCTTATCGTCCCGGAAGTGTGAGCCGTTTATCCAGCTGTTGGTATAGTCCGATTTGGTATAGGAAGAACCTGCCATGACGTCGATACCATGTTTCTTGATGTTGGTGTTGTAAGTCAATATATTGTCGAAAACCAATACGGTATTCATGTTTCGGTTGTCGGAAGCTGTACCGAAGCTGTTGCGTCCGTCGGTGGTCGATATTGGATCGAGGAATGTGGTGCTTACACCGTTACGGCGGTCCAGGGCTACGGATGATTTCAACTTCAGGTTGGGCAGAAAGCTGATGGTAGCGGCTCCGGATGCGATGAGGCGGTTCTCCTTGTTCTTGTTGTTTTTCTGGCGGGCCAGGTTTTCCATCGGGTTCATGATATTTACCCCGTAGAAGTTCTTATTGTATTGATTCGGCTTTTCAGGGTCCCAAATAGGAGCATAGGTCGGTGTGTTGATAACCGAGAGGACTACACCGCCACGGTTGGCACCCGTACCGGAAATGATGCCGGTGTTTCCGATATTGTCGGAGTAGGAGATATTGGCACTTACGTTCAGCCAACTGCGTATCTGGTTGTCAATGTTGGCACGGAAGCTATATCGTTTGAAGTACGTGCCTTCCAAAATGCCTTTTTCATTCAGATAACCGGCAGAGAGGAAGTATTTCATCTTTTCGTTTCCGTTAGATACGGACACCTGGTAGTTTTGGGTCTGTCCGGTTTTGTAAACTTCATCAAACCAGTCTGTCTGGTCTGTTAGACCTTCAAGGGCAGCGGGGTTGACAGCCCCGATTTCTTCCTGTAACTCACGGTATTGTTCTGTATTCAGGGCATCCATGCTCTTGGCTACTTTCGTCATACCATATTGTACGTTCAGTGCCACTTTGGCATTGCCTTCTGCTCCGGCTTTGGTCGTAATCAGTACCACACCGTTGGCTGCACGCGAACCATAGATGGCTGCCGATGAGGCATCCTTTAGGATAGAGAGACTTTCAATGTCGTTGGGAGAGAGAAAGTTGATGTTGTCCACGGGCACACCGTCCACTACGTAGAGCGGGTCGTTGCTGCCGTTGAATGAGGTGGTACCACGTACGCGGATGCTCATGCCTCCGCCCGGTTCACCGCTGGGTTGCATAACCGACACGCCGGCTGCTTTGCCTTGCAGGGCTTGGGCTGCCGATACAATGGGGCGTTGGTCCAAATCCTTTGTAGAAACCGTGGATACGGCTGTGGTTACGTCTTTACGCTTCACACTTCCATAACCGATAACTACCACTTCGTCCAGCAGTTCGTTATCTTCCTGCAATGTGATATTCATGTTGGTGGTTGCTTTTACCTCTATCGTTTTGTAGCCGATGAAGGATATTACCAGTGTGGCATTCTGTCCTACACTCAGGGAAAACTCCCCGTCCAGATTGGTAACAACACCGTTGGCGGTACCCTTTTCCAATACGGATGCGCCAATGACCTCCAGGCCTGCAGCATCTGTTACTTTACCCGTAGCTGTCAATCGTTGGGCAAATGCATTTGTTGACATTAGCAGTACGAGTAATGTCAAAAGGAGCTTGTAACTCCGCGTAAGAAGATTTCTTGTAATCATTCTCATAGTACTTTAATTGAAAGATTTAATTTATTATTAGAAAAGTATGTCCTAATAGAGATTGGTGGTTTTCCATAGTACACTTTTCTTTCTGTGCTGCAAAGATAGCGGACAACCCTATTCGTCCGATAGGCAGGTAATATGGAGAAGTAAGTCTGTGTGAAATGTAAATATCAGATATATAATAAGTTGTATTCTTGCTGATTACTGTGTAAAGTAAAGGTCGGCCACTATGGAAGGAGGTCTGTATATACTGTTTTGTCGCTTTGAGCGGTCGAAATATCTCTTAAATTTCATGTACTTTTTAGGGTGGAGGTAGTTTATGTTTAGATAGATTAATTTATCTTTGTGCTCTCAGCCTTATATAGATAATAGAAATGAAAAGAAAAATCATAGCTTTACTATTTTTGCTGATGGGGTGTACCTTTCTGAATGCGGCACCTTACAGTGAAAAGATAAAAGAACTGCTGGTGCGTCTTGATTCTCTGATTGCGCAAAAAAACACGTTTGCTATGCTTAAAGAGGCGAAGATTGCCCAGTTGCACAAGTTGCGAAAGGATGTGCGTACTTTGGAGGAGAGATATTGGCTGAATAAAAATCTTTATGATGAGTATTGTGTCTATAATGCCGATTCTGCAATGAATTATGTGGCAGGCAATTTGGACATAGTTTATAAGCAGAATGATAAATACCGGCAGATGGAGTGGAAGATAAAAAAGTCTTTTCTGTTGGCTGCCACCGGTCTGTTGAAAGAAGCCCAGGATGAGTTGGACGGAGTCTCGGGCGGTTCGCTCCCCAAAGAATTGTTAGTGGACTATTACGGACAAATGTTGTATCTGTATTCGCATTTCAATCAGTATACCGGTAGTGAAATGGGTACTTTGCATGAACATTATGCACAGTTGGAGCGTGTTTACAAGGACTCTTTGAATATGGTTCTTACCCCTGAAGACCCCTTGTTCTTGTGGTATAAAGGGCAGGTAGTACAAGGTACGGACAGTATGTATGTTTTTAAAGAACGTTTGCAGAAGGGAATTCTTAATTCTGCATTCGACACTCGGCGCGATGCCATGAATGCTTACGTGCTGGCCTGCTTTTATCGCGAGTCCGATGAGCAGGAAAATTATCTGACTTACCTGATATATTCTGCTATGGCCGATGTACGTATCTCCAATAAAGATATTGCTTCGTTGGAAGAGCTGGCGGGGGTACTTTTTAGTTTGGGTGATATTGACCATGCTTATGTCTACATGAGTTACTGCTTGCAGAATGCCTTGGCATATCGGAACCGGGTGAGGGTAGTGGGCATCTCTGCGGTGCAGGACACCATTCATCAGATCTATCAGGAACGTAATCAGAGGCAAGAAGCGCGGTTACGTATGTATTTGGTACTGGTCAGTGTCTTGTCTTTGATATCCTTGTTTGCCTTCCTATATATATACAAGCAGATGAAGCGGTTGAAGCAGTCGCGCCAACAGCTGAATGAGGCAAACAACCGCTTGAATAAGCATGTGGAAGAGCTTTCGAAAATGCACGGACAAGTGGCAGAAACGAATGTACAGCTTACTTCTTTGAATGAACAGTTGAGGGATACCAATAATCAGCTTCGTGAATCCAACTATGTGAAGGAGGAATACATAGGTTATGTCTTTTCCATTTGTTCCAATTATATCAGTAAGCTGGATGAGTATCGGAAAAATATCAATCGTAAGCTTAAGGCAAACCAGTTGGAGGATGTGAAAGCATTGACCGATACTCATTCTATGGCACAGAATGAGTTGAAAGAGTTCTATCATAACTTTGATGCTATCTTCTTGCACATTTATCCGGATTTCGTAAGTGACTTCAATGCCTTGCTCCATCCTGACGAGCAGATTGTGCTAAAAGATGGTGAGCTGCTGAATACGGAATTGCGCATTTATGCTTTGGTGCGTTTAGGTATCACTGATAGTGTGAAGATTGCCGAATTCTTGCATTATTCACCTCAGACCGTTTATAATAATCGTTTGAAAACACGTAATAAGGCTATCATTCCTCGAGAAGAGTTTGCTGCCGTTGTGCGTTCTTTGGGTAGGGCACAGAAGTGGATTTGATAAAGGCTTCTACTGATTGTCGCAGTATGGTGCGTAGATGACACCTAAGAGTTAGGAAAAAAACTGCGATGTACTACCTTGTTTTTCTCTAAAAACTAATCTTTCCACAGCAATGTTCTTTTCTTACCACAGCTGTGGAAAGAAAGAAACGCGGGTGTGGTAAGAAAGAAACATATCTGTAGTGAGAAAAGTTGTTCAGTAGTTCTCGTTTAGTATCCGGGCTTTCCGGATGTAGCCTTTCGCAGGTTTATTGTCAGTTCTCTTTGGGCTCCTCAAGCGTGGTGCCGGCCGTTCAGTGGTCTATGTCAAGGGGTGAACTTAGTATATTCCGATGCGCGCGCGTATATATATAATGTGTCCCCTTCCTTCCTGCCTTTCTTTCCCTTTAAAAAACATGCTTTAAAACATATCTATCAATCAGCTAGTTATGAAAAAGTTCACGTAAACCCTCAAAAAAAGCTTGTATATATTTTGCAGATGTCCGTAAAAGCGCTACTTTTGCATCCGCTTTCGGGAACGAAGGCGGCGATGTTTTGACATTCTGACAGTAAAACGGAGCGGTAAGCTTCCATTTTTCTCTTCTTTGCCATAGGTTTCTTTCGGAACTTCGGCCTTGGAAAAGAAAAATGAAAAAAAACTTCCGGAACATTTGGAAGTTATGCTTTAAAGTCCTTACCTTTGCACCCGCTTTTGAAAACGAAAGCAGCGCGAGTTGACATTCTTTTTAAAGAAACGGTGCCTGGTCCTTCTTCCTTTTTCTTTTTGCCTCCCTTTCGACAAGAGAGACGACGAGGAAAGAGAAAAAAGAAAAATGAAAAAAAACTTCCGAAAATATTTGGAAGATATGCTTTAAAGTTCTTACCTTTGCATCCGCTTTCTGAAAAGAACAGCAATCGTGAAACGAGCGATCTTTGAACAGATTTACATAAACA
>ENA-OQDT01000679-OQDT01000679.1-human-gut-metagenome-genome-assembly--contig:-NODE-679-length-21887-cov-3.920818_pt1 | contig 21887 bp, 23 predicted proteins | sample MGYA00242786_ERZ504617 | MGnify/ENA primary metagenome ERZ504617 (study PRJEB26092, sample SAMD00036337) | human gut metagenome | host: Homo sapiens | study: EMG produced TPA metagenomics assembly of...
TACCGGCGGTCTGTGGGAGATACTGTTTAAGAACGCCTCGATCCTTGTGATGATACCGACTGCGGAATACTGCTCATCCACCTCGATCTGCAGATACGGCTTGTCCCCCATCTCCTCACGGAACATGTGATTGACAAGGGTATCCGGACCGCATCCGTGGTTGGTAAGATATACCGCATACAGGTTTGGATGGTTGGCAATCAGCTTCGCGCCTGCAAGCAGATGGTCCCCAAACGGCCAGTACATGTTCGGGTAATCCCCGGATATATCCAGACTCATTCCCGGAATGTATCCCAGCGTCATGACTTTGTAGCCTTTTGAAAGCAGGATGTTCGGGATTCCCATATTTAAAACCGGATCTGCATAACCATAATTTCTTGTGATGATGACCAGAACCTTTTCATCCGGTTTCAGATTTGCCATGATCTCCGCACCAAGTTTTTCCGTATCTTCCATGTTCCTCTGGACTGCAATACCACCCTTGATCATTGCCTTTAAGCAGCGCGGCTTTGAAAATCCAAGGCTCTGGCCGACACCGATCATTGCTTTCGCCATTTCTTTTACGCCAAGGTCCAGATCAAATACCGGACTGATCAGCTCAATGCCCTGGTCTTTCAGGTGAAGGGAATCATAGATAGATTTGGCTGCAGTCTGCATGTACGGGCAGGCATAGCTGTGTGCCGCATGTGCATGCGGATGGTGGATCGTATGGATATTTGGGAGAAAAATATAATCCACCTTCTGCTGTGCCAGCTGTATCATATGACCATAAACCAGCTTGACCGGGTAACAGGTCTCGCCCTGTGCATACTGCTGGGAGAACTGTATAGTCTCCTCATTGGACACATGGGACATTACCACATTGTAGCCGAGATCTTTGAAAAACTCATTCGCAAGGGTAAAGAATTTGAACATGACAAGGACCATCGGGATACCGATCGTTTTCTTGTTCGGGTTGATCGTTGCATCATAGCCACGCATGGAAAACTGTCCCGCCATCTTGTAAAGTTCTTTATTTTTGCGGATTTCTTCCGTCATATCCTGCTTTTTGACTTCTTTGGATGGAAAATCAAAACCAAGGAAAGTACTTTCTTTCTCAGGTTTTCCACTTTCCCCGACTTTTATGCCGACGGATTCATATGCCAACAGGGACGCGCCATAAGCACCGCTAATGGAAAATACCGGGGAGACAGTCACTTTATCTCCATAAGCACTTTGGAATGCAGCCACGATTCCCGGGTTATAGTCTACGCCGCCCTGAAGGACAATGTGATCCCCGACTTTTTTCGTTCCCACAACTTTGTGCAGATAGTTACGCACAATTGCATGACAAAGCCCTGCAGCAATGTCTGCCTGACTTGCTCCTGCGGATTCTGCCGATGCGATGGCAGTCTCGATAAAGACCGTACAGCGTTCACCAAGCTCCGAAGGATTCTTAGATGCCAGGGCAAGCGGTCCGAATTCACTGATCGGGATTCCCATACGTGCCGCCTGCTCTTCCACAAAAGAGCCAGTTCCTGCCGCACAGATCTTATTCATCTGAAAATCTGCCACTTCGCCGTCTTTCAGTGAGATAAATTTGGAATCCTGTCCGCCGATCTCAAAGACGGTGTCTGCCTGTGGGTTCCAATGGACAGCCGCTTTCGCCTGTGCCGTGATCTCATCCCGGATCGCATCTGCCCCCATCATCCTTCCAATACGTTCACGTCCGGAACCGGTGATGCCGACAGCCGTAAATTTCACTTCCCCGAAGCGTTCCCGGATGCTTGCAAGTCCTTTCCTTACCACACCTTCCGGATTTCCGGCAGTGCGGAGATACTGGAAATCAATGATGTTTCCCTGCCTGTCTGTGAGGACAAGGTCTGTACTTGTGGAACCGATATCAATGCCAAGTGCACAGCCGTCCTCCGGGATCACGCCGGTCACTTCCGGCTCATCGAGACAGGTACCTTCCGCAAGAACAAGTTTCGGAAGAAGGGATTTCTGCATCTGTTTTCTTTCTTCGGCACGCAGCAGGACTTCGCAGAGTTCCCCACAGCTAAAAAGCATCTGCTCTCGGTATTTCACATCTGTTTCCGCTTTTTCAAGATTGCATTTTCCATCCGCTTCAAGACGCCCGGCTGCATGAATGGCAGCTCCTACTGCGCCCGAATACAGGGCATCATGTGGAACTTCCAGTTCCCCCTGTTCCAGTTTAAAAACTTCCCGGATGGCACGTTCCATTCCGGCATTCTGGGTAACACCGCCACAGAACACGACCGGTTTCTTCACCGGAAGGTTTTTTACGATCGTTGCCTTATAGTTTCTGACCAGTGCATAGCAGAGTCCCAGCAGGATGTCCGGTGTACTGACCCCTTCCTGCTGGCGGTGGATAATATCTGTTTTTGCAAATACGGCACAGCGGCCGGACAGACGCGGCACGCTCTGCGCCTGCTCGACCAGTAAAGAATAATCCTCAATCTTCAATCCCAGGCGGGACATCTGGTCTTCAAAAAAAGAGCCCGTTCCCCCGGCACAGTGCTCGTTGACCGCAAACTCCGGTGCTTGTTTTTCAAGGTTTGTGATAAAACGGGCTCCCTGGCTTCCGATCTCGATGATGCTTCCTGCCTCCGGCACCTGATAACGGACGCCTTCCGCAACCGCCGGGATATAGCCAAGATACGGGATCTCATCCTCTGCCCCAAGGACTGCCTGTGCATTGCTTCCGGTCACGCACATTGCCATCCGCTCCTTTGGGGCACATGCCTCTTCCAGCATTTCTTTTAATACTGGAAGGACCTTGCCATAATGCTTCCGGATATTTTTATATTTGATAACCTGATCTTCCAAAACCGCCACTTTGATCGTGGAGGTCCCGATATCCATTCCTAAACGTTTCATTTCTGTATGCTCCTTATTCCTGCCTCCGGCCTGAGTGCAAAAAAATTCCGGTTGCAGGATCTGTACTTTATTTTCTTCTTTCCGGATCAGTCCTTTTCTTTCCATATCGTTCAACTCTTTGGAAAGTGCTTCCGGAGATACACGGAGGTACTGTGCGGTTTCTTTCTGCATGGAAAACATGGTCTTTGTCCCGTCTTTTTCCGTCGGAAGGCTGTTTAAATATTTGACGATCTTTTCCCGGACAGTATTCTCCGAAGTCATATCCAGTTTTACAGCGACTTTTTCCAGTTTACCGGATATCTCAAAGACCATGTTCCAGGCGATCTTTGCCTTCATCTCTGCTTCCTGCATGGTCTTTGGCTTTTCCATCAGTTTTTCCCTGGAAAGGAACAAGATCCTCGAATCTTCTGCCGCAATCACCTTGACCGGACTGCAGGCATTGCTTAACGGGAGCATTTCCCCGAAACACCTGCCCGGACCGAATTTTGCCACCAAGGATTCTACCTGTTTCAGACTTTCGGTATAAGCTGCGACCATGCCGTTTAAAACGACCGCAAACTCTGTGCAGGTATCCCCGATGTTCCAGATCAGCTTTCCACGTTCAAATTCCTGAATGCGCCCATCCAGGATCGAACCCATTCTTTCCCATTCGCTTTCTGGAATTCCGTCCAGAAGCTTCAGGTTCGTCTCTGCCATATGCTGCATCATATAGGTCCTTGCAGACATTTCTCCCGCTCCCATGAGCATCTGTTTTAGCACGGAGGAGATCACCCCGTCCGGTTCTTCTCCCATTTCTTCAGCCATTTCCTGTGCAGACGGGATAGCAGCTTTCATTTCATCCGTCAGTTCCTGGCAGTCTTCCAGATGGATCACCTTTGCCCCCAGAAGGGCAGCATCCTCAATGCCGTGTGTTGCCACCAGAAGGATCCGGTTTCTGCGATTCTTTAAGATATAAGAAATGACTTCCTGTTTTGTCGCCATATCAAGGCCGGTGAAAGGTATAATGGTATCGTAATTTAAGACACTTCAAGAGACATTTCTTAATGAATCTGATATACTGTAAACACTACAGAAAGAAGGATTATTATTATGTCTCGAACAAGAAGAAATTTCTCCGCCAAATTCAAATCAGAATTAGTGATTGAACTGCTCAAAGGAGAAAAAGACTTAAATACAATCGCAACCGAAAACAATATTCAGCCGAATCTTCTCCGCAACTGGAAGAAGGAGTTCCTCGATAAAGCATCCGTGGTTTTTGATGACACACGAGAGGATAATCTGAAAGAAAAACTCGCTTTAGAGCGCAAGGAAAAAGCTGAATATGCGAAAAAAGTTGGCCAGCTCACCATGCAGGTGGATTGGTTGAAAAAAAAATCTGAAGAAACACTTGGACCTGACTACGAGAGTAAATTTAGTCCAAAACCTTTTGAAGACTAAAGAACTTCCAGTTAAAACAGGAGCTGCGCTTCTTGATATCAATCGTACCAGTGTTTATTACAAGGGCACGCCCATATCTCAGGAGGAGTTAGATTGCAAATCGATCATAGATCGATTACACACGGATAACCCGGCCTGGGGAGCACGACAACTGTCTGCTCAACTGAAGAAGCGTGGGCATCAGGTTGGCCGCCGGAAAACGCGCCGTTATATGAATGAAATGGGGATTGATCCAATTTATCCAAAAATGAACCTTTCTAAACGTATGCAACAGGCTAAAGTCTGCCCGTATCTGCTACGTAACGCCGTTATCGACCGTCCAAATCAGGCATGGTCAATCGACATTACATACATCCCCATTAAGCGTGGATTCCTGTATCTGACCGCTGTGATTGACTGGTACAGCCGCTGTATCGTTGGCTGGGAAGTCGATGATACTCTGGATACCAGAATGGTCATAACTGCGTTAAAAAAGGCGTTTATAGTGGCAAAACCTGTTATCCTGAATTCAGATCAGGGCTGTCAGTTTACAAGCAATGAGTACATGAATTTCCTCAAAGAGAACCAGATCCGTCAAAGCATGGATGGTAAAAGCCGGTGGGCTGACAATATCATGATTGAACGATGGTTCCGGAGCTTCAAGTACGAGGAAGCATATCTGACCCAATATAACAATATCAGAGAAGCACGGAAGGCAATCGGTAAATATGTGCACACTTACAACTTTGAACGTTGTCATTCTGCACTCAATAATCAGACACCTGCATCCTGCTATTATCCAATCCTGTTACTGGATGATTGCGTAGCTTAGGGGGGGATTTTCTCCCCTACCCAGTTACATATATCAGTTCATTATAAAAAGCTTAGATTTTTTGTCTTGACAACTGAAGCACTATAGAGAATCGAAAGCTGCTGCTGTTTCTCAGTTATTACTGGGAAGCTGCTATTCCGAAGAAATCGCAACAGGTTCTGGGACTGATGGAATTGTAATCGCTTCTAATCTTTGTGGTACCAGAACTCTTACGGATTCTTCTGGACATTCCAAACTTGGTGAACTGATTGGAAAATCCGTGAAATCTGCCGTAAAACAAGCTCTTCTTAACCAAACAGCGGCCTCTGGCCCGAGGCAATTTCTTTTATCTGCACGCACTGCAAGATATAAGATCACACCTGCTACTTTATGGGAGTTTTATATAGAATACAGAGAAATTTTTAATGATTTTAAGATTTCTTTTGAAATGCCCTCATTATTGGAGCAGAAGTTTCTTACACACAATCGTACCAGTAACCTGGTTCTATGTGTATCACTTTATCTTCACCTTATGGATCAGGTTCGTTGGGAGTTGATTATGGAGCCGGAAGCTATCCGGGAGGGGAAACGTCTTCTAATTTATGGACTCTATTGGAAAGATGGAGACTTTTTTGAAAAAGCATATCCGGCAAAAGCATGGGAGCAGCCTGGATTGCTGCATTTTTCATTAAAAGAACAGCTTATGTATCTGCTTTTATTGTATATTGCTATTTAGAATTGTTGGACATAGTGCTCAAAATTTCTAACTTTTAATATAAATGGGTAAGTCGAAAACCGACTTACCCACTATAATATCATTTTTATTTACTTCGCTACACACATGTTTTCATCAATCCATTTCTGGATGTCGTCTTCGCTTACTTTAACCAAACGGGCAATTTTCTTAACATCCATCTCCTCTTCTGCCATAGAAAGAGCTGTCTCTTTTGCTTTTTTTAGTTCGCCGCTTTCCATTCCTTCGCTATAAATTTTTTCCATTTCATGGCACATAAGTTCAACTCCATTCTGCGTGTCTTTTAATTCATGTACCCGTTTTACAACAACCGGACTGTGCATTTCATCCGCATTCCTGTTTGTGAGATCATACTATTTTAACCAATCTGTGATATTTTCATCTGTTGCATGGTTCGCATTAAATGGTCTGCACCATTTTGCAGAATATTTCTTTTTGATCTTCACCGCAATTTTTTGTGGTTCTGTAGCTCCGCTGGTTGTAAAAATTGCTGCTTTTTTTCCATTCAGATTTACCTTGTCCAGAAAACTGAATACTGCATTTGGAATTGTTCCACACCAGATCGGGCTTCCTATCAGTATCCTGTCGTATGCAGAAATATCAGGAATCTCCATATCCAGTTCTGGCCGCTTATTTAATAAAATTTCTTTTAATGCGGTAAATACCGTTTTTCTATAAGACATCCGGTAAGATTTATAAGTCTTAATCTCTGCCAGATCTGCCCCGGAAAGCTGTGCGATCCGTCCAGCAGCTTCTTTTGTCTTTCCTTTCTGCGAAAAATAGATAACTAATGTTTTCATTTGACATGCTCCTTTTCTAATACAATATATTTATGGCTGATGTCTCTACAACTCTGATACAGAATAACTGCTCTATTATAACTGGATATTTACTCTTAAGCACGATATTATATAAATCAGGGCAAGCCCAACAGACCTGCCCATTTATAAATGCGTTCCTTATTTCATTGCACATAGATTTTCATCAATCCATTTTTGGACTTCATTCACATTATGATTTACAGCTTTTGCAATTTTTTCAACAGGCAGACCCATTTCTGCAAGTGAAAGTGCTGTTTCTTTTGCTTTTTTGAGTTCACCACGTTTCTCCCCACTTTCCATTCCTTCGCTATAAATTTTTTTCCATTTCATGGCACATAAGCTCAACCCCTTTCTGCGTGTCTTTTAATTCATGTACCCGTTTTGCAAGAACTGGACTGTGCATTTCATCCGCATTCTTACAATGCAGATCATGCATAAGTCTCCCAAGTTCTGTGTCTTCCTGTTTTCTGGAATTCACATATATAATATGTGCTTCGTCCTGAAAGCTATCATCGGCTTCTTTGATATGCCTGTCAATATGGTAAATAGGAAAGCCATACCCAAGGATGTCATCCCTGGTAATAAAGATCACATAGCTTTCCGGTAATTCATCAAAATCCTGACCCGGATTTAAAGTGTTCATGTCCATCAAACCACTATGGTAACGTGCCCTCTTAGGTGATGCACCTTCATTATCCTGCTGGATCTCCACATCAAACTGTTTGCCTTCGGAATCTCTGGCAACACAGTCCATGATTGCGGATCGTCCCTGCAGATTCTTATAATCCTTCTGGATGATCTGATCAATTACTCGCAGATCCTGTTTTTCCATAATGACCTGCAGAACATATTCCAGGCATTCTCTCTGTTTGAAAACATTTCTCATAAATATGTCACTCATGAGTGTAAAATTCTTAATAATACCTTTATATCTTTCGTAACGTACTTCCAATCCGTTCTCTGGCACAATTTTTTTCATCTGCCACGTTCGCTGTCACCTCCCACTTTATTCTTTTTATGTTATGAAGAAATTTTCGAAAAAGCTTTTGTTTATTTTATCTTAGCATCAATGAATGACCTTTACAAGACACTTTTTTCTCAAATTGCATCAGGTGTTTTTAGCCTATTCGTTCTACATAGCGTACACTGTTTCCCTTACACTCAAACTCCGGGCAAAGGGACAGCCATAGTCTTTCCAGATCATTGATATTCATGGCATCCAATTCTGTTTCATCTTCCTTTCCATGGATATTTACAAAACCGATCCGATATATGCCATACCCTTTATATACGTTTTTTACTACTTTTCTTCCCGCTCTTCGTATATTCATAAGCTCTTTTCTCCCTTCTCTTCTGCTTCCAGTAAAAATGTATTGCAAGTATAACTTCCGGAATCACTGACACCAGCTGCACCTCCAAGACTGTCCAGATACTGGCTGCCATTTTTTGATGCGGAAATGTACATATAAAAATTTGTCAAAACATAATTTTTATTTTCCAGCACATTCTTATAATTGCGACTAAGCACAAACCTTGCTCCAAGTTTTTCTGCTTTTTCTTTTACCAGCATAGCAGTTAAATTTACCGCTTTTCGTATTTGCTGCTTATTAAGTCCACTTTGATAATAACGTTCCAAAAACAAAACCAGCTCTTCTGCTTTATTTTCGCGTGGTTTGCTTTTGGCAGTTACATCTACAAACTCAATCGTCTTCCTTTCATCCGCTGCTACAAAAGAACCTTTTGTCAGACGGAGAATCGCACGAAATACAATTTTGCCATTGTATTTGATAAATAGAATTTTTTTATTTGCATCAAAGCAGGATAACAAACAGTCACAACTTGGACCATTTCGATAGGAAATACAGCTGCGCAGCGGTACTTCTCCTATCTGCATGACCGGAAGCAGGCTGTCCTCTTCCCAGATTTCCCATCCACAATCCACGCGCAACAGCTTTTCTTCCCAGATTTCTTCTGTATCTTTTTTTATTGGAAAAGCAATTTCCCGTCCCAGATCTCCTCCATGGTATTTCAGCTCCATGAATTTTCCTAATAACTCAGCATTTACGATTCTTCGGATTTCTTCCTTCTTTTTCGGCTGCCTGTTCAGAAAGGAAGTCATGATTTCTGCGCCGCCTTCATAAATGAACTTCTGGATATTGGATTTATTTTCCGCGACAAAAGCATCCGAAATATTCAATTCTGTCTTTAAATTCTTCCAGGAAAGATCCTGGTCCAACAGTTTGTCCAGCAATGCGGATAATCCGGAACAGCTATTTAAAAGATTCTGATTATGTAAAAGGAAGTAAACCTGATTATCCTTTGTAAGATCCTTTAAAAGTTCAGTAAAATCCATTAAAATATCAGAATCCATATGGCTGTTTCATGCCGAAGATCCAGAATGCTTTTAAAATCCTCCTGCATCCATCTGGAAAGCGGCTTTTTTGACAAAGCTTCTGCCAATCGCTCAACCTGATTTTCCTCTAATGCATCTGTCAGGCAGTCTCTTTTTATCAACTCACGGATCACCCGAAGACGATCATCACTTTTGGAGTATGCTAAACGATCATACAGGTCTATATAGACTGCTTTTACATTGTACAGGATTTTCAATTCTTCAAATATACGAGGCTTCGAAAACAGTGATTCTTCACTCTTTCTCCAGGGAACTACCATATATTCACAATCCCTTAAATTTTGCTCGTTTAAAGTATTTAGATTCAGGCATCTTTTATAAACCTCTTCATCCAGAATCAACGCAATTCCTGTCAAGGTTTATAAGCAGTCTCCATTCTTTCGCAAAAGTTCCAGGAAATGTTTCTTCCGTTTCGTAATGGCATACAGGATAAGCTCTGTCTTTTCCAAAGTCAGCTCATAAAGATCCATATCTGGAAGCGGATTTCCATACAGAGTGTTCACATAGGCTGCCTTTCCATTTGAAATCTTTTCAAAATCTGCATCCGGACCTGTCAAAAATCTTATCAGCTTTGGAATGTCTGCATATAATGATTCGTTCCAAAGCCACAAGTGAAGAAAAGAGGCCTGCCATTCTTTTGGAATCTGAGTGAGAATCACTTCCAGTCCATTCCGAATTTCTTTTGGATGCCGGCTTAGTTCTTCCAGCTGTTTCTTATTTAAGCTTTCCGTTTCTTTACAAAACTCGGATAAATAATTTACAAGTTCCATCAGATCCTGCTTCAAAAGTAATGCCAATGATTCCTCATCCTTGAGCAGCTCATAAAGAAGCTCCGTTGAAAAAGCCGGATTTATCAAAAGCATACGTATCTTTATTCCCGCACGGGCAACATCAAACTCACCAATACAGGTCTCAAGACTTGCTACAAGCTGTTTCTTTAACTCTTCTTTCGGTTCCAGAAAAGCATAATATTTCAGATAAACATATACAATCCGGTCCGGGATTTCTTTATCTGCCAGTACTTTCTCAATCTTTTTATAGGGGAATTCGGACAGTTTTTCATTTCCTGCACATTCTATGACCATTCTGATGCGGTCTGGTTCTAAAATAGAAAAATCCTTTTTGTTCATTTTCCCCAAATAGCTGAGTATTTCCGGATCGTCCATCAAAGAAGAAATCGTCTTCTCATTTAACCCCTCCATCAGACTGGAAAGTTCCTGCTGATTTACCAGTCTGGCCGCATTCATACAGGAATCTTCCCCTTTCTTTCCTATCAGGTTCAGGGGAATTGCTGCATTTTTCATTTCCCTGTAAATATTCATGTGCTTTAAGATTCTTTCGATCATCACGCTACCTCTGCTCTTTCTATTAATTCAGTAATCTCCGGTAACTCCATGCATTCGTCCTGGTACATATTTTCTGCCAGCTTAAAGAAGATACAGAGCTTCCTTTTTTGCCATAGGCTTTTTCGCTGTTCCTGCAAAATTATCTTTTAAATACGAGGAAACGATCTTACAGTAGAGCTTTTTATGGCCATATGAATAACGACCATTCTTGTAAAACTCATAAATAGACTGAATCTCCTTATCCGTTTTTCTGTTTTCCCATAATATCTGATTAAAACTGCTGTTTGATGTTTTTTTCAGTTTTCCAGTGATCTATCCGTTTTTTCTGTTCCTTTAGCCATTCTTTCCGTTCCTGATTATCTTTTCCGATCCTCTTCTGTTCATATATTTCTGATACAGGGTTTCTCTTCGATAAGAATCACTTATAAATGGAAGAAGCAATTTGGAAAGCTCATATGCTTCTGACTGTTCCATCCAAAGTGCTGTACTTTCCTTTAAAAGTAAGGCCGTCAGGTATTCTGGATAAATATCCGGATATTCATAAAAGAACTTCTTTTCTACCATTGAAAACAGTTCCCGGTGTTCCTCTTTTCCCAGAACTGGCGAAAAAAATTCGCACTCTCTATGTTGGATAGCATAGTATCCCAAGGAGAAAGTTTCCTTTAAAATCCTCCAGGGGCTTAAGAATTCGCATCCATCCATTCCAATCTCATTGATCAGAAATTTCAGCATAGGATAGGAATGCTCATTACAAAGACCCTTTATTTCACTTTTTAAATATCCTGCCATAAATTCCCATTTCTTTTCCAAATCTGGCTCTTCATTTTTATAATCCTTTACAAACTCTTCCAGATACTTTTTTCCATCCAAAATTCCATGCAGGATCAGCCGGTTGAAAACCGCGTAAAGTTCCGGCTCACTCTTTTTCCAGAAAACATCCTGGTATCTGCTTCCTGTAAGGTTTTCATAACGTTCCAGATACTTCAGCAAACTTTTCGTACTGCATGTTTTGCCTTTCAGAGTATCTGTAACACACGCTTCAAATTCTTCCGAAGAGAGTTCTTTTACCAGAGGATCCCATTTTTCTTCTGTCAGATCAATGTAGTGCCACTCTTCCGGTTCATTACTTCTAAATGGAAACAACGTAAGAAACGTTTTTACATTTTCCACCCTGAACGTTTCATTCATGCATTTTTCCAGCCGTTCTTTACCGTCGATACGGACAGAAAGTTTTCCATATGTTCTTAAAATCCGTGAACAAAGTACATAAGCTTCTTCTGGATATGTCTCTTTTGCCGGGCAAAAAATTGCCATCTAATAACATTCAAGCCCCATTTTTTCTGCTGTCAACCCGGAAAGGCTTATCCGATCGGGTCTCTCTACAAAATACATCAGTACAAAATTTAAAAAAGCGGTCTCTTTGTCGGAATATCCAAACATACGCATACGTTTTTCCAAAACGGCATCCGCATTTTTAGCATTTGTGACTGCTAACTTTGCCAGCAATTTCAGGATATCCAGATCCTTTTTACGATACCCTTTAAGCTTGGTCATTACTTTGCCTACCATCCACACGAAAAGATTCCATTCAGTAAATACGGATATCTTCCGGTTCTTTGAAAAGCTGTCAGCAAGTTTCTGTTTTATGCCTTCCCACAGTGTTTCATCATCCGGAAGGATGGACATGGCAAACAGCATTTCTTCTGCTCGCTCAAATGGATACGCATGCATGGCCTGTTTCCACCGATTCTTTTCCTTTTCCTCACAGATATAATTGATACTGATCAAAAACAGGTCTTTCTCTCCAAGAATCTGTTTCATCTTTTTCCAGAACAGATCCTTTTGTGCCCCATTGAACATACAGGTCTCCTGTAAAGGCATCATCCTTGCCAGGGCAAGTCCGAGGGCACGGTATGTCTGCTTTGTCAAGGTCAGATGTTCTCCAATGCGCTCCAGGACTTCTCCCGGATAGTGCAGTCCATAAGCGGTTTCCATGTCTACTTTCGGCTTTTCCAGAAACATGTCATTTTCTTTTAATTGCATATAAATTTTATATTTTTCCTCATTAGATGACAGCTTATAGATCAGGTTCGTCATCTGCCGGTACAGGGTAATATCAAGCCATTCTTCATAAATCTTCCATTCCATCCAATTTCCTCCTGTTTTCCCATATAAAAAGGGGACTGTTCGCCAGTCCCCCAAAATTGTTCTTATGCTGCCAGGATAATCTTCTTTTTCCGGCTTGCATAAGTGATCGCCATTGTAGAATGTTCCATGCCTCGCTGTTTCTGGTATTGCTTTACATCTGCATAATTTGCAAACGAAAGGATCTTACCATTTTCCTCTAACAAGTTCTCTTCGTTATCCTCCATATTTTCACTCCCGCAGGAAGCCAGCGTCCAGTTTACATGGCAGACATAACAGGTCATGCCTGCAAATCCCAGATACTTATGTACATACTCTTCCGCTGCCTCAGCACTCGGAAAATAACGTGCATACTCCAGGGAACGGCAAACGATCCGGTCTTTGTACCATCCGGCAAAATACCGGTTCTTTTTCAGTTCAAGTACATACCCTGTCAGATAAATCTTCTGTAAAGCATTTTCTTCCTCGTCCATCATATCAAGAAGCTGTTCCGCATAGATTTTTTTCCATTTCAATGTGTTCTTCTTTATTCTTTTACGCAGCATTATCTTTTTCCTCCTCAGTTCCCACAATGAGTTTTTCTATCATTCTGTACAAGTTCCGGAAATTTCCAGCCTGTCTGCGGCGTGTCATGCAATCCTGTTCAAATGCCCGGATCACAGCAGAAGTTCTTGCAAACAGTGTGAAGATTTCCTCATCTTTCAGCTGTATGGTAACCTCTTTTTCTTTCCGGTAGCTGTCTTTTTTACAATACTGCCCGCCATTGGCATTATGCATCGCTACACCGGTGCCATTCTGTATCCTGACAACCCACGGATAATTTAAAACTTCTCCTTTGTTGTTGCGAACCTTCCTCTGTATGGAAAATACTGTAACTCTTCCCGTGTTGGAATTTTTATCCTCGCAAAAGATCTTTTGCTGGAAGAATTTAAATTCCTGTACATTATTCCATATACGGGAATACACGTATTTTATGATTTCCGGACTCAGATTTGCATAAACACTGATGCTGTCTTCTTTGCTGTAGTCAACCATGACCGCCCGGATCCTGGAATAATCGCTGGCAAAGTCTTCGTGAAGATGCCAGAACTCCTTTGGTTCTGCCATCCGCAAAAAGCTATTAAATTTCCAGTAACGTATTCTGTGTCTTATGAACACAGATCTGCTTTGATACATCCAATTCTGTTCTTTTTCTTTCCTGTTTTTCCTGTTCATCCTTACCTCCTGATAAAACGCAGCAGTTTCTTTGTCAGAAGAGCCGGAAGCTGTTCAAGATCCGTAATATCCAGAAAAGATTCTTCATAAATTTCCTGAATTGCTTCCTTGTCGCTTCCGATCGCAGCAGCCTGAAAGAATACTCCCTGCTGCAGCAGGTTTTTTCCGAATCTTCTGAAGGTCCCCATTTTTGCCCCCTGTGCCTCCATACTGGTTTGCATTAGGTGCACCATCACTGATCACAAACAGCAGTTCTGCTTTTCCGGTCGTTCCAAAAGACGGCTGCCAGCATACCACAATGCAGTTCCATCCCGGTTGCTTCCATAAGGCTGCATACCAGCGATCCGGAACCGATCCTTTTCATCCGTTTCAAAATCTGCGCAGCAATGCAGATACACCGTTTCGTCTTTCAGGTTCTCATGCCGGTATCCATCTGTATGATGTCCGCACACCAAAACCGGTATTTCTGATTCCATACAAAAATCATACAGGCAAAGTGCTGCAAGAATGGCATGATCCATCCGTTCCCCACACATGGAAAAAGAATTATCGACCAGCACAGCCACACAGATATCCAGCTTTTTTCCTGGCTGTTGTTTCTTAAATACTGCCCCAGACGGTGCAGCTATGTTTCGAAGATCTACCCGACGTCCAAGAAAAAAGCTTATGTTCCGTGCGTTCTTTCTGATTTTCAATATAGGTAAGCAGTTTCAGGCGAAGTCTCTTTTTACCTGTTTAAGCTGCCCCTCATACTTTTCTGTCTGTAATTTTCAAAAAATCTGATATCTCGGTCTTACGGCAAAGTTTTTCTGTACCAGGTCATGGCCTTCTTCAAACGGTATCTCCATCAATTCCTTTTGAAGATGTTCGAAAATTTCTTTCTGTATCTTCTCGTCAAGCGTCTCTTTCGCCATTTCATAAAGGATTTTTTGCAAGGCATTATCACTGGATGCTTCCGTTTCTGAGGCAGGGATGCCACATTCATTCTGTTTGTCTTCGAAGCCACCAGACTCCCTGACACATTTCGGAAGATTTTCACACAGCTGCTGCAGGAACTTCTGAAGTTCTGCAGTACGCCCGTATTCATGGCCTTCCGTTTCCTGATCCTTTCCGTTTCTTTCTGTTTTGTCTTCTGTTTCCGACCCCTGTTCCGTATCCTCTTTTCTGATCTTATCTTCATTTTGCTCAGTCTGTGCCCCTGTGTTACCCTGCTTTTCTTCCTCCGGTTCTTCTTCGGATTCATTCGGGTTTTCCTTTTGCCCTTCACGCTCTTCCTGTTCTGGCTTTTGCTCTTCATTTTCTGTACTGTTCTTCTCTATTTCATCTATGATTTCCGCAAAATATTTCCAGATCATCAGAAGAATATGGTTGGTGGCAAGATATCTCTCCATGTCATCTGCTGCCTTTCCCGCTTCATCAATGACCGGCATAAGCAGTTTTAGTGTATCAATAAGCTCGTAATCCGCACCATCCCAGGCATTGACCCTTGAAGACAAGGCATACTGTGCACACAGGTTCATAAGAATAGATAACCTGTCTTTCTCCGTTTCCAGCATTTCCCTAAGTGTTGGAAGCCATTCCACATTTCGGTCACGATTCATAAGGATTCCCTGCGGATGCTTCCCGGAAAAAGGGCACACATCTTCTCTTCTATGTACATATCATTCAAAATCGATTGCTGAGATAAGATGCTGTCTGCAGAAAGATAGAAAGGATTGCTTTATCTTTTCTTTCAAAAGTAGACATTCATCGCATCCAATGCCTCTTTTTCCTGTGCATTTTCCGGTACTGGCTCCTTTGGATACCAGCTGCCATTTAACATATGCTCGGCATACCTTTTTCTAAGTGCAGAATCCGTATACCGGCAATGTCCGCATTCATGTCCCAGAATCCCGATCAGGCTGTCACTTTTTAATTCCAGTGTCAGAAAAACTTGACGTAATCTGGTTTCCCAGATTTACGGCAACTGTTTCTCCCTGATTCCATCCTGCAATCCCTGAATTTTTTATCATCGTATAACCGTAATGTAGTCAACTTTCCACCCGTGATTTCATGCCCGATCGAGGTCAAAAGATCACGATACTGCGGCGTATGAAATACTTTTTCCGGTGTCAGTTTTTCTTTCTCTGCACATATCCGTTTCCGGTATAAAGCCTTTTTCATTCGTTTCCTCCATCCGTTTTTAATCCACAGCACAATGAGGAAGAAGAAAGACGCGTTCCATAGTTCCCTGTTCTTCCCTGTCCATGGATGCTTTACTGAGCAGTGCTGTCCATGCTGACCTCCTGAGATCATTGGAAACCATGTAACTTAACACCCAGTTTTCCAATTCCCGGTATCCGCATACGCCATCCGTAATGTCCTGTTCGATCAAATATTCATGGATCTTGCAGACCGTGGCAGCCATAAAGGACAGAAGTTCTTTGTTTTTAAACCCGGTTCTTTTCATTGCCCTTTTTGCCATTTCCTCTTCTGTCAGGGCTTCCTTTGGCTGAATCAGATTCATTCGGGAAAGAACTGACTGGTTGAAGTTCTGACAGCCAACATAATCCAGATTGGTGGTCATGATCACAATGGTATCCGGATTTCTCCGTATCTGTTCTCCATTTACCAGATCGGTTACAGCTCCATCGTCAAACAGGGAGTTTAATCTCGTAAGTGTCCCAGGTTTTTCAATCATGGCCGGCTCCTGAATTTCAAGCACAGATGGTTCCCTGCATGCCTTTACGATTTCTGACTCTTTTAATAGAAAGTCTTTTTCATTTTTCGACTTTTCATAGCCTTTTTCATAAACTGCTTTCAGGATCTCCCGAAAAAGCTTTTTCCCGGCTGATCCCCTCCTCATAAATGCCATTTACCGTTGCAAGAGCTGAAGCCGGATCCATTTCAATGTCTTCCAGACTTGGCAATTCCATTTCCAGATGTGCTGTTCCGCCCATATTTGGCACGGTGGTCGCTAAAAAGTTCCAGTTCATCCGTTCCAGGTCCACAGGTGAACACATAATATGGAAGCCCTAAGATCTGGGCGATCATTCTGGCATCCGTTGTCTTTCCAGTACCGGCATCGCCTGTCATCATAAACAGCCTTGCCGGTGTCTTATCCACCATCTGCAGGATTTCTTCAGCTTCCTTACTTACCAGATAGTCTTCTGGAAGCGAAGGGATCCTTTCTTTTGTCCTTTCATTTACATCCCATCTGCCAGAGTAGATCTGTTTTAATTCAAAAAGTGTTCTTTTTGTCTTCTCATTTACAGGCAAAAGCACATGAAACTTTCCATAGATTTCATCGTTTGGTGCATATACCCCGGCCGCAATTTTATATTCCGGAAGCACATCCTCCAGTTCCTCTGCACGGAACTGGCTCTTTTCCAGCGGGATTGCCTGCTGCGGATTTGCTATTACTTCGCAGTACATGGCATCGCAGCAGATAAATGCCGCCCGCAGTGCAGTTTCCGTGTCTTCCCATTCCTTTTTTTCCTGTTCTTCAAGTATGTAGAAATTTTTTTGGAACTCTTCGTTAAATAAAGGATTATCCGGGACCAGATTGGCATAAGCCAAAAGGGCCAGGTACTGCTCGCCTGTGTTTTTGCCCTCCCGGATTCCCGGAAGCTTCTCGTTTTTTTCTTCTGTCTTTAAAATCCCACTGAAACGTCCGTTTTTCGAATTATAAGTCATTACATACTTTCCCTGATTTCCAGGATATTCCATGCAGAAATAATTTATGGTATCCCTGCCCCTTTGTATACCGGCAGCCCCAGAGTCTTTTTCTTTCCGGATCTGAATCAGTGTCAGAAGTGCCTGTAACGTAGGCCCATGAAGGCGGGAGACTTTTCCCTGCTTCCTGATATTTCGCATGGAACAATCTGCTTCATCATAGCTGACCCGTTTTTTCCCTGCTTTTTCCAACATCACCCGAAATGGGTCTGGAATGGGTTCTTTCATAATCCATGGTGCATAAAAACAAAGATCTGGCATTTTGTTCCCTCCTCTTTCATTATGTGATTTTCTGCATACGAAGGAAAGAAACAGGCAGAGCATTGGATTTTTCCAACGTCTGCCTGTCATTCATTCTTTATGCGCTCTTTTCCTGTTCCAGGATTGCTTCATATATTTTTCGGATACGGTACCCAAACATGGTGTTTCGCCGGCTGATGTAATCCGTCCGGATAGCCTGTGCGATTGCACGTTTGCTTCCCACAATTATAAACCTTTCTCTGGCTCTTGTTACTGCCGTATAGAAAATGTTTCTGCGAAGCATCCACCGGAAACATGGAAGCATTGGAAGGATTGCCATCGGATATTCACTGCCCTGAGCCTTATGTACCGTAATCGCATATGCCAGTGTCAGCGGCCAATAATCTTCCTCCTGATATTCCATGACCCGGCCATCCCCAAAATCTACACGCATGACCATTTTTTGATCTTTCCGAAAAATCCCTATGACTTCTCCAATGTCGCCATTTGCTACTTCATCGTTGTTTTTTGTCTGCATGACCCGGTCACCTTCCCGGTAAGTATTCCTGCCATTTGTGATTTCCGGATAACCGAAACGCTTTGGATTCGCAATGTCACGCAATACCAGATTCAATGCATCCGTACCTGCTTCCGTATCTTTTCGAAGCGGTGACATCACCTGCACTTCTTCCAGAGAACCGTTTCTCTGCAGTACTTCTTTTCGATAGATCTTCTGTATCTTTCGCGAAGCCTCCTCCGGTGTGGAAGCCGGAATAAACTGAAAGGTATCATCAAACACCAGATCCAGCTGATTCTTATTGATCTTAATGGCATTCTGGCTGATGGTGGAATTCCCTTCCTGTCGGAAACATTCATCTAAGACAGTTACCGGAAATACGCCGGAATCAATGATCTCCTGAAATACTTTTCCAGGCCCTACGGATTCGATCTGATCTTTATCACCCACCAGAACCAGTCTGGCACCGGATTTAATACTGGCAAACAGTTTGTCCGCCAGATACATATCGACCATGCTGAACTCATCTGCTATGATCAGGTCATCTGGAATTGGCTGCTCGTTCTTCCATTCTTCCTCTCCAGCTTCTCCGGTAAGCCCTATGGATTTATGGATTGTCAGTGCTGGATACTCTGTACATTCCCGCATTCGCCTTCTGGCGATGCCTGTAGGTGCACATAAAAGGATCACCGCATTTTTATCCAATGCTTTCCTGTACAGCAATGATGAAACGGATCACCGTAGTCTTTCCTCTGCCGGGTCCTCCTGTAATGATGGATACCGGGTTTTCAAAGACATTTTTTACTGCCACCTGCTGTTTCGCATTCAAAATAATATCCTGTTCTTTCTGGATCTTTCTTAAAATACGGTCAACATTTACAGCCATTCCCGTCTGCATATGGAGTCTGACTAATGCGGCAGCAGCTCCCAGTTCGGCCTGGAAGCTTTTGCGTGTATAAAACCCTCCATCGTGGCAGACCAGGCTTCCATCTGTATGGATCATATCATTGCCTGTATCCCGGATTGCCCGTTCAGAGACCGGTGAAACATCTTTGTTGTGATTTAAAAGTTTTTCGACACGTTCTATAATGTCCTCTCTTTTTAAATACAAATGTCCTTCGCCTTCTGCCTCTGACATAATATGCAAAATAGCAGCCTTAATACGAAGGGGATCATCTGCACGGAAATGTTTTGCCTTTACTGCAATCTGGTCAACAGTCAGAAATCCAAATCCATGAACCTCACAGAGCCGGAAAGGCTCCTCCTTCACGATCATAAATGCAGCAGGGCCAAATTTCTCCTGTATTTTTGAAACTTTTGCAGGAGTCACCCCAAAAGGGGACAAATACATCATCAGTTCCCGGATGGAACTGCTTTTTTGATATCCTTCCAGAATATCATCTAAGCGTTTCTGCGTAATTCCTTTTACCTGAAGAAGTTTCTCCGGGCTGTCATTAAAAACATTCAGTGTGTCTTCCCCAAACGTTTCCACGATGCGGGCTGCCATTGCCGGTCCGATCCCTTTGATCAGGGATGACGACAAATAAGTCCGAATACCTTCTTTTGTGGTTGGCATGGTTACTGAAAAATTGCTCACACTATACTGCATTCCATATTTTGTGGGTTTCCAGTCTCCCGTCAGTTCCACATCCAGGCCTTCGTTTGTCGGAAGTTCGGTTCCAAATGCCTGAAATATTCCATAATTTCCATTCTTTTGTTTTTTTACTTCCTCCGGTAAATCTTCATTGGTCATGTAGGAAGCTACCGTATATCCACTTCCTGCATTATAATAGATCTGCCGGATGGCTTTACAGCAAATGCTCATGTTCCAGCTCCTCTCTACCATGAGATCCAGAGATAATTATTGCATCCCATACTGGTGATGAAACCATCCTTCTTTAGTTTTTCCCGGATCACCTCTGTCTGTCCAAAAGGATATCCTTTTAAAATTCCAACCCTTCGATATTTCCTTTTTCCAATGGAAATACTGCAGATTCCTTCCCTGTTTACTGAAAAACGGTTTCGATTTTCAGATTCCAGAGTTTTCCGAATCGCCTGGATCCGCTCAAAGCCTTCCTTTTCGTACCATATGGCAGCCTGTGCCCTGCATCTTGCCTGCTTCTCCTGATTATCGAAATTTACCGTTTCCGATCCCTTCTCATGATTTTTCGGTAAATCCTCGGTCTTTTCAGCATCTGCATGTACTTTACGGGCATCTGCATGGTTCTTTTGCTGTTTGTTGTCATCATCATTCTCATTCGTTTCCTCCTTGTCCTTTTTCATAATAAATTTTTCATAGAAAAACAATCCTGCTGCAACCGGAATGACCAGTGAAAGGGACTGTATGATCACTGCCAGAAATATCGGCCATAAAAATGGTGATACTAACAGACCAAAAATTCCAGTTATCACGCACAGCTTTTTATGTGCAGACAACCATTTGTTCATTTCCTCCATCATAAGCATTTCCTCCTATGATTTGCTCAGTCAAAATCCAGCTTTTCATCATCTGTTTCCATGTACCGGTCATCAATATCCTGACTACGCTCCCGGCTTCTTGCCGAAGTTCCTCTGGATCTTGTCCCTCCAGAATTTGATCTCCGTCTGTCATCTGATTCACCTGTCCTGGTATTGCTTCTGTACCTTCCAGCTTCACGTTCTCTGTCATAGTCGCGGTCATCCACTTCTGCTTCTCTTCCACTTCTGCTGCTTCTGGAAGCTGAACGCTGGTTTTCTGCACGGTCAGAACGGTTTCGATTAGAAGATGCCCTCGTTTCTCTTTCCGGTTCTTCCCGCTCGTCATTTCCAGATTCTAAAGCTTTCTTACTTTCTGCAAAAGAAATCTCTTCAATCATAAGCCGCATGCCGTAGACATTTTCACCAGCCCGATTCTTGTAGTTGTCATTCTGCATACGACCTTCTACCAGAATCTTGATACCCTTAAACAGATATTTTTCCGCGAACTCTGCTTTTCTGCCAAAAGCCGTACAGCTGAAGAAATCTGCTTCCGGATCTCCTCTTCGTACAAATTTCCGGTTTACCGCCAAGCGAAAGTTTGCGATGGCAAGTTCTCCATTCTCTGTCTGTGTGTAGCGTAAATCAGGCTCATTTACTACTCGTCCCATCATGATTGATTTGTTCATAATTGTCCTCCATAACTTTATAAAGTTTTCCAGTTTCATTCCAGATGTTCCCGCATACATTTGACTAATGCTCCCATACCATTTTTTCGGATCTCGCGGGCAGCAGAGTCAGCCGTACATAAATTTTTTGCCATCTCCAGTGATTCTTCTCCCGGATGTGTTGCAAACAATACCGGTATCAGATAAAACAGAGATTTTTTGACCAGCATATCATATGCCATCTTAAAAGATTCAGGCGAGGTTTCCTTTCCATCTGGATTACATACAATCTGCCATACTCCTGGATATTCGATAATCCATTTCAAGAAGGTGCACGACCTCCTTTTCCATCTTTTTTCGTTTCATAACACCCTCCTTGCATTCTGAGTTTCCTTGTGTTTTTTTGTGATCCTCCTTTCCTTATTTGCTGATCTGTACTTGTTGTCTGTCCATATTTTTCGCAACAAAAAAAGGGCCATTTTAGAAATTTTCA
>ENA-OQDT01000681-OQDT01000681.1-human-gut-metagenome-genome-assembly--contig:-NODE-681-length-21857-cov-3.820709_pt1 | contig 21857 bp, 17 predicted proteins | sample MGYA00242786_ERZ504617 | MGnify/ENA primary metagenome ERZ504617 (study PRJEB26092, sample SAMD00036337) | human gut metagenome | host: Homo sapiens | study: EMG produced TPA metagenomics assembly of...
CTGCCACGCCTGCTCCACCTTGGCGGCATCGCCGCCGGAAAGGCCGCTGCGGCTGCGCTGCGCCGGGGTCGTATTCCTGACTAGTGGCCTGCATCACCTGCCACAGGTGCCGCATGGCGGCGCGGCTGTGCGCCTCGGTCAGGCGGCTCTCCTCCAAATCGCTGCGCAGCACCGCTTCTGCCAGCGTGATCTTCTGGCTGCGGGCAGCAGCCAGCATCTCTTCACAGGACAAAAATGCCATGGCTCATTCCTCCGTTTCTTCCGGCTCGTCCACGTTCAGGCAGGTCACCTTCAGCAGACCCGGCATCACCGCCAGCTGCCGCTCCAGCGCGTGGGGGATGTGGGAGTCGCACTCCAGCACCATCACCGCATAGCCGCCCGCAGCGGCGCGGAACACCTGCATGGACGCGATATTGATGCGCCGCAGTGCCAGCGCCATGGTCACCTCGGCAATGCAGCCGGGGGTGTCCTCGTTGTGGATGATGAGGGTGTTGCTGTCACCGCCGAAATCCGCCGGGACGCCGTCGATCTCCGTGACGCGGATGCGTCCGCCGCCCACCGACGCCGCCTTGAGCGAAAGCTGCCGCCCGGTGCGGCTGGTCAGGGTGAGCACGGCGGTGTTGGGGTGGGCAGAGCGCAGCTCTACCGGGTGGATGCTGAACTGCATCCCCCGCTGCGCGGCCAGCGCAAAGCTGTCCGGCAGGCGGGGGTCGTCCGGGCGCAGACCCAGCAGCCCTGCCACCAATGCGCGGTCGGTGCCGTGCCCCTTGCCGGTGGTGGCAAAGCTGCCGTACAGGCCAATGTCTGCCTGCGCCGGAACTTCGCCCAGAAGCTTTTGTGCGGTATAGCCGATCTTTGCCGCACCGGCGGTGTGGCTGGAAGAGGGTCCGATCATCACCGGGCCCAGAACATCAAATAATCGCATAGGGGACAGCCTTCCTTTCCTGAGGGTTTTCCCACTTTTGCGCGGCAGCTGCTGCCGCAAAACGCGCTTTTTTCCTGCTTGAATGGACTAAAATTGCCAAAACGGCACATTTTTATCAAGTTTATTATACCGCTTTTGCTGCACTTGTGCTATAATAACTTTATTAATGTTTGAAAATGTTCCCAAAATGGCGTTCCGGCTGCTGCCTTGGCAGCGCCGCCCTGCCGCCAAGGGAACAACACGGAGGGTAGATCCTATGAAACTGGTAAGCGTGGAAACTCCCGAAAAGAGTGTCTGCAAAATGACCTTCAGCGCTACGGCTGAGGAACTGGAGGCCGCCTCCAATGCGGTCTATGAGCGCACCCGCGCCACTTATACCATCAAGGGCTTCCAGAAGGGCGAGGCCGACCGCGCACAGATCGAGGCTGACCGCGGCGAGCACACCTTCTGGTACGATGCCATCAACGACCTGATGGATCAGGATGTGCCTGCTTTGTACGAGGCTGCTTTGAAAGAACACGGCTTTGCGCCGGTGGATGATCCCAGCTACGATCTGGTAAGCGTGAAAAAGGACGAGGGCTTTGTGGCTACCGCCACCGTGGCGCTGCAGCCCGAGTTGAAGCTGACCAAGACCACCGGCTTTACCTCCCAGTGCGTCACCCCGGAGGTGACCGACAAGGAGATCGACACGGTGCTGGAGCGCCGCCGCAACTATGCCGCAGAGCTGGTGCCCCACAAGGGCCCCGCTGTAAAGGGCAACGTGGTGCACATGGACTTTGAGGGTCTTCTGGACGGTGTGGCCTTTAAGGGCGGCACGGCAAAGGACCAGTCCGTGCAGCTGGGCAGCGGCCGCATGATCCCCGGTTTCGAGGATGGCATTCTGGGCCACAAGGCAGGGGACGAGTTCGAGATCAACGTCACCTTCCCCAAGAACTACCCCAACAAGGAGCTGGCCGGCAAGCCCGTTGTGTTCAAGATCAAGCTGCATGACGTGTGCGTGCGTCAGCTGCCTGCCCTGAACAGCGATTTTGCCAAGAAGATGGGCAAGGAGACCATGGAGGAGTACCGCGCCTTCGTGAAGCAGCAGCTGTTCGATGGCCGCCACGGCGGTGCGCTGAACCACGCCAAGGATCAGATCCTTGGTCAGCTGGCCGATGCCGCAGAGGGCGAGATCCCCAGCATTCTGGTGGAAAACGCCTACCAGCAGCAGATGCAGGTCATCCAGCAGCAGCTGCAGATGCAGCGCATGAGCCTGACCACCTATCTGAGCCAGATCCACGAGACCCGCGAGAGCTTTACTGCCAAGGTGCGTGCCGCCGCAGAGAAGAACACCCGCGCCCGTATGGCACTGCTACAGATCGCACAGCAGGAGAACCTGCTGCCCACCGATGAGGAGATCGACAAGCAGCTGGCTGAGCGCGCCGAAAAGACCAAAAAGACGGTGGAAGAGATCAAGGCAGGCACCGACGTTGCCGCCCTGCGCCGCAACGAGGGCATCCGCAAGGCTGCCGATTGGGTCATCGACCACTCCACCATCGAGGAAAAGGTAGAGAGCAAGTAAGCGCTGACGGTTTGGAATGCGCGCCGCGCTGCTCTGCGCATCAATAGAGGAAAAACAATTTTAAATTTGAGAACCGGGAAAATCTGCGGATTTTCCCGGTTCATTTTTCACAGAAAGGAATGCAGTTCTCCTTTACGACCTTTCCCGTGAAAATGCAATGCCGGGCGGTCCGCAGACCGCCCGGCATTGATCTATTTAAGAATAATACTTCCGCTGATTATGCGCAGAGCAGCGCGGCGCGCATTTAAATCGTTTTTCAGGTCAGAAGGTTGAAGCCCATGATGACCACGCCCAGCACCACCAGCACGACGCCGGTGGCGCGGTTCAGGGTCTTGGGAGTGGCCTTGTTGGCAAACACGGCGGCAATGCGCGCCCACAGCAGGGTGAACACCACGCACAAGCCCCATACCAGCCAATCAGGCGTGCCGCCGATCATAAAGTGGGACACCGCACCGGTCAGGGCGGTAAAGGTCATGATGAACACGCTGGTGCCCACGGCAGTTTTCAACTCGTAGCCCAGCACGCTGGTGAGGATGAGCAGCATCATCATGCCGCCGCCCGCGCCGATAAAGCCGCAGATGAAGCCGATAAGCACGCCGCACACCACCGACTGCACCGCACGCTTTTGCGCGCTGACCCCCTGCATGGCTTCCTTGGTGGTCATGACCGGGCGCAGGATGAACTTGACACCCAACAAGAAGGTCATGAACACCGAGAAGCCGCCCATGGTGGCGGAGGGCATCTTGCTGGCCACCCAGCTGCCCACCACCGTAAAGGCAAGCACGCTTGCCATCATGATCAGGCCGTTTTGATGTCCAGATTCTTGTTTTTATGGTAGGTATAGGCAGACACCGCACTGGCCAGCACATCCGAGGAAAGGGTCAATGCCCACCGCCATGTAGGGGTCCATGTGCAGAAAGGTGATCAGCATGGGGCTGATGACCGCCGCCGCGCTCATACCGGCAAAGCCGGTGCCAAGGCCGGCACCCATGCCGGCAAAAAAGGTGACAAGCACCGTAAACAGCAAGTGCATTTTATCCATTCTCCTTTAAGATCTCGTCCAGATTTTTCCCGATGACCTCCATGGTGCGGAAGAACGCCTCCCGGGTGGGAGCGTCCGTGTTGTCCAGCAGGCGGGCAAAAAAATGCGCTCCTGCACCTCGCGCCCCGTGCGATGACCGGCTGCGCCTTTTCGGTGCACAGCAGCTGGGTCTTGCGGCGGTCGCCCGCCACGGCGCGGCGCTCCAGATACCCCTCCTGCACCAGACGATCCACGTTTACCGACACAAGGTTCGCTTTGATCTTGCGGATCTCCACGATATCCCGGGCAGTGGTGCAGTCCGGGTTGTTTGCCAGAAACATCAGGATGTCAAAGGCGGTCTGGGGCAGCTTGAGTTCCTGACACAGCGGCTTGCACATGGCGCTGTACGCCTGCGCGGTCTTGAAGCTGATCTCTATGGTAGGGTTCATGCGGCGCTCCTTTTTGTCTTTTTATGGACAGTTCATTTTTGAAGTATTATAGTGCAGATGCAGGGAGATGTCAAGAGAAAAAGAGAACCAGCACGTCCTGCGGACGCGCCGGTTCTCTTTTTCAATATGATGATTGCGTTCAGAACAGTGCCACGGCGACCAGACGCACCAGCAGGGCGCACAGCCATGCCACGGCGCACTGGTTCACCACCATGATGGTTGCCCACTTGCCGCCAAGCTCCCGCTTGACCGAGGCCACTGCCGCGATGCAGGGGGTGTACAGCAGGCAGAACACCAGCAGCGGTGCAGCCTGCGCTGGGGTGAGGGCTGCGGTCAGGGCAGCGGTAGAGCCGAAGAGGATGAGCAGCGAGGACACCACGCTCTCCTTGGCCATAAAGCCGGAGATGAGGGCGGTGGAGATGCGCCAGTCTGCAAAGCCCAGCGGGGCAAACAGCGGGGCGATATCGCCCGCGATGCGCGCCAGAATGCTGGCCTGCGGGTCAGCGGTCAGCCGCAGCTGCAGGTCAAAGTTCTGCAGGAACCAGATGACGATGGTAGCGGCAAAGATGACCGTAAAGGCCTTCTGCAAGAAGTCCCGGGCCTTTTCCCACAGCAGCTGCGCCACGTTCTTCAGGCCGGGCAGGCGGTAGTTGGGCAGCTCCATGACAAAGGGCACGGCCTCGCCCTTGAACACGGTGCTCTTGAGCAGCAGCGCCGCCAGTACGCCCACCAAGATGCCGGTGAAGTACAGCAGCACCATCACAAGCCCTGCGTACTTGGGGAAGAACGCCGCCGCAAACAGGCTGTAAATGGGCAGCTTTGCGGAGCAGCTCATGAACGGGGTGAGCAGGATGGTCATTTTGCGGTCGCGCTCCGAGGGCAGGGTGCGGCTTGCCATCACGCCGGGCACGGTACAGCCAAAGCCGATGAGCATGGGCACGATGCTGCGGCCGGACAGGCCGATGCGGCGCAGCAGCTTATCCATCACAAAGGCGACACGCGCCATGTAGCCGGTATCCTCCAGCATGGAGAGGAAGAAGAACAGCACCACGATGATGGGCAGAAAGCTCAGCACGCTGCCCACGCCGGTAAAGATACCGTCGATGACCAACGAGTGCACCGCCGCGTTGACGTTCCAGTTGGTCAGGGCGGTGTCCACAACGCCGGTCAGGGCGTCGATGCCCATTTCCATGAGGTTCTGGAAGAACAGGCCGATGACGTTGAAGGTGAGGAAGAACACCAGACCCATAATGGCGATAAACGCCGGGATGGCGGTGTACTTGCCGGTGAGGAACTTGTCGATGCGGTTGGAGCGCAGCTGCTCCTTGCTTTCGTGGGGCTTGACCACCGTCTGCGCCACCAGCTCCTGAATAAAGGAGAACCGCATATCCGCAATGGCGGCGGCGCGGTCCAGCCCGCGCTCCTGCTCCATCTGCACGATGATATGTTCGATCATTTCTTTCTCGTTGGGGTCCAGCTTCAAGGCTTCCTCAATGCGGGGGTCGCCCTCCACCAGCTTGGTGGCGGCAAAACGCACCGGAATGCCCGCCGCCTTGGCGTGATCCTCAATGAGGTGCAAAATGCCGTGGATGCAGCGGTGCACCGCGCCGCCGTGGTCATCCTCGCTGCAGAAATCCATCCGCCCGGGGCGCTCCTGATACTTTGCCACATGGACAGCGTGGTCTACCAGCTCGTCCACGCCCTCGTTCTTGGCGGCGGAGATGGGGATGACCGGGATGCCCAGCATGGCTTCCATCTTGTTGATGCGCACCGTGCCGCCGTTGCCGCGCATTTCGTCCATCATGTTCAGCGCCAGCACCATGGGGATATCCAGCTCCATCAGCTGCATGGTCAGGTAGAGGTTGCGCTCGATGTTGGTGGCGTCCACGATGTTGATGATGCCCGTGGGCTTTTCGCCAATGATGAACTGGCGGGTCACGATCTCCTCGCTGGAATAGGGCGACATGGAGTAGATGCCCGGCAGGTCGGTGACCTCAGTCTCTGGGTGCCCCTTGATGGCACCGCTCTTACGGTCCACCGTCACACCCGGAAAGTTGCCGACGTGCTGGTTGGAGCCGGTGAGCTGGTTGAACAGGGTGGTCTTGCCGCAGTTCTGGTTGCCCGCCAGCGCAAAGGTCAGGGTCTTATCCTCCGGCAGGGGATGCTCCCCCTCCTTGGTGTGGTACTTGCCGCCCTCGCCAAGACCCGGGTGCTCCACCATCTTCTCCGCCACCGGGGCGTGCACCGCCGGGGTCTTTTCGGTGGGGGTCACGGTAATCTGTGCCGCGTCGTCCAGACGCAGGGTCAGCTCATAGCCGTGGATGCGCAGCTCCATGGGGTCGCCCATGGGCGCCAGCTTTACCAGCGTGACCTCCGCCCCGGGGATCAGACCCATATCCAGAAAATGCTGCCGCAGTGCGCCTGCACCGCCCACAGCATCCACTATGGCGCTTTTGCCGATCTGTAACTCTTTTAACGTCATATCCGTTGCCTTCTTTTATATGTACTGTTCTTATGTGTTAGTCTGTGTTAACAAATGTAGTATAGGCTAACTGACAGCGGATGTCAATAGAGAATATAGACATAAAAAAGCACCGCACACTCTCAGGCGAGAATATGCGGTGCTTTGGTTTTATAAGTTACTTCACGGTGTGGTAGCCATCGGGGTTGTTCTTCTGCCAGTTCCAGCTGTCGGCACACATCTCCTCGATGCCGTACTCGGCCACCCAGCCCAGCTCGTTCTTGGCCTTGGTGGGGTCGGCGTAGCACTCGGCGATATCACCGGGGCGGCGGGGATCGATGACGTAGGGGATCTCCTTGCCGCAGGCCTTGGAGAAGGCGTGGATGACATCCAGCACGCTGTAGCCCTTGCCGGTGCCCAGATTGCAGATGAAGAGACCGCAGCCGGTCTCCAGCTTGCGGATGGCGCACACATGGCCCCGGGCCAGATCCACAACATGGATGTAGTCACGCACACCGGTGCCGTCCGGGGTGGGGTAGTCGTTGCCAAAGACGTGCACCTTTTCCAGCTTGCCCACAGCCACCTTGGCAATGTAGGGCATCAGGTTGTTGGGGATGCCGTTGGGGTCCTCGCCGATCAGACCGCTCTTGTGGGCACCGATGGGGTTGAAGTAGCGCAGCAGCGCCACATTCAGGCTGGGGTCAGCTTTGCAGACGTCCTGCAGAATGCGCTCGGTGAAAGCCTTGGTGGTGCCGTAGGGGTTGGTGGTAGCGCCCACAGGAAAGTCCTCGGTGATGGGCACACTGGCGGGGTCGCCGTAGACGGTAGCGGAGGAGCTGAACACGAAGTTGTGGCAGTCATGATGGCGCATCACGTCCAGAATGACCAGCGTGCAGTTGAGGTTATTATAGTAGTACTCGATGGGCTTGGACACGCTCTCGCCCACAGCCTTGTAGGCTGCAAACTGGATGACGGCGGTGATGTCCGGGCACTCGGAGAAGATCTTCTCCACATCCTCGCGGCGGGTCATGTCTGCCTTATAGAAGCGGAAATCCTTGCCGGTGATCTGCTTGACCCGGTCCAGAACCACAGGAGAAGCATTATAATAGTTATCTGCCACCACGATATCGTAGCCAGCGTTCAACAGTTCGATGCAGGTGTGGCTGCCGATGTAGCCGGCACCGCCGGAAACCAAAATTGCCATAGCCGAGTACCTCTCTCACATATCATTTATTGCTTTTTCTCTTTGCGCCGGGCGCTGCCCGGTCTGCTTAAAGCATACCGCTTTTTGCCGCCGACTGCAAGGGGCGCTTTCTTTATTCAGATATATTTTTGTTGCATCTTCGCGCAACGCACTTTTGATTGACAGAGATTTTTCGCACTTTTCACATGGAGAGAATGCGCCGTTTGTGCAAAACATAGAAATGGAGAGGGAAACTCCCTCAGGCTGCGTCAGATTCCCCGGGGAAGCACGCCCTCTCAGGCGCAGCCTCCTGCCACGCAAAAAACGTCTGCCGGAGCAGACGTTTTTTGCGTGATATATCTTTCTTTAAAGTTTTCCGCACTGCTTGCCGGTGAAGAACCGCAGGGTGGTGGTGGCGCGGAACACCTTGCCAGCCCGCAGCACCGTGGAGGGGAACTCCGGGTGGGAGGGGCTGCAGGGGAAGTGCTGGGTCTCCAAGGCAAAGCCGCCGTACTTGCGCAGTGGCTCGCCGCCCTTGCCCGGGGCGGGGCAGTCCTGCAAAAAGTTGCCGGTGTACAGCTGGATACCCGGCTGGGTGGTGTACAGCTTCATGCTGATGCCGGTCTTATCGCTGGTAGCCCATGCGCAGATGCTCTGGCTGGAGCCGCGTGCGCGGTCGATGACATAGCAGTGGTCGTAGCCGCCCCCCACCATGGTGGTCTGGGGGAAGCCGGTGTCGATCTCCTTGCCGATGAGCTTACCGGCGGTAAAGTCCATGGGGGTGTTCGCCACGGGCAGGATGCTGCCGGTGGGGCAGGTGGTATTGTTGCCCTCCAGATAGCGGGAGGCGTAGATGCGCAGCTTCTGGTTCAGTACATCGCCGCCGCCATCCAGATTGAAGTAGCTGTGGTTGGTCAGGTTTACGATCGTGTCAGCGTCCGAGGACACACGGTAGTCCATGCGGAAGGTGTTGTCGTCGGTGAGGGTATAGCGCACCGCGATCTTCAGCGTGCCGGGAAAACCGTCCTCACCGTCGGGGCTTACGGCTTCCATCAACAGCGTATCGCCGAAGTACTTCACCGTATAGATCTTGCGGGAGAAGCAGCCGTGCAGATGGTGCTCGCCACAGTTTTTTTCCAGCTGGTAGGTCTTGCCGCCCAGCGTAAAGACGGCGTTTTCGATGCGGTTAGCATAGCGCCCCACAAACGCACCGCAGCAGGTGCTGCCGGACGAGGTAAAGTCGTTCTCGTAATCTGCCATGGTGTCGTGACCCAGCACCACATCCACCGGGCCGTTTTTGGCCGGGACGATGATATTTTTGATCACGCAGCCGTAATCCAGCACGCTGACGGACATACCGCCGGGGTTCGAGAGGATGTACTCGGTAACATTAGCGCCCTCTTTGGTCACACCGAAGGGCTTGGAACGGATCTGTGCCATTGGGCCTCGCCTCCTAAAGCTTTTTTCGGAAATGCAAAAGGGGGCAGACTGCCCCCTTTTGCATCTTGTCTGTATTTATGATTATATCACAGTTTTACAGTTTTGTGTTGGATTCATTTTAGAATTACCATCCAATTTTTACGGCGATTTTTTGTTAGAATCATCGAAAGTGCCTACAATACCAAAAAGCGCCCCGCACTTCCGGTGGAAATGCGGGGCGCTTTGGTGATACGGGCTGTAAGCCTTATGCCTCCGGCTGAGGCTGTGCCGCAGAGGACTGGGCGGCAATGAACTCGGCGGCGTCGTCCGGGATGTCGTCCAGGTCCTCGTCGCTGCCGATATCCACGTTGAGCGGCGGCTTCTTGAACAGGATATCGTACAGGATAGGCACGATATACAGGGTCATCAGGGTGGCGTAGCTCAGGCCGCAGATGATGACGATGGCCATGCCGCTCATCAGCTGGCTTGCCATATCGTTGCTGAACACCATTTGCAGCATGGCCAGCACGGTGGTCAGGGTGGTCATCAGAATGGGACGCATACGGGTCTTGCCGGTCGCCACCAGTGCGGCGCGGCGCTCCATGCCGCCCATGCGCAGCTGGTTGGCGTAGTCCACGAACACGATGCCGTTGTTGACGACCGTACCCATCAGCACGATGAAGCCCATCATGGAGATCATGGTCAGCTGCTGGCCGGTGAGCAGCAGACCCAGCAGACCGCCGGTAAAGGCCAGCGGCACGGTAAACAGCACGATGAAGGGGGACAGCAGGCTCTGGAACTGTGCCACCATGACAAGGTAGACAAAGGGCAGGGCCAGGGCCATCCACTGGATCATCTCATCGGTCATATAGTTGACGCTGTCGCTCTCGCCGCCCATGGAGAAGGAGCAGCCCTCCGGCATCTCATCGGTGAGGGCAAAAGCATCCAGCGCCTTTTTCACGGCACGGGCCTGCACCGTGGTGTTGTAGCCCGGGGCAGTCTCGGCAGTGACGGTGACGAACTGGTTCCGGTTCTCGCTGGTGATGGAGTCCGGTGCGGTGCCGGTGGTCCAGCTGGCGATATCCGACAGCTTGCAGGTGCCGGTAGCGGTGGTGCCGTCTGCGGACATGACGGTGGTCTCAAAGGTCATGTCCATCATGTTTTCCTTGGTCAGCGGGTCCAGATTGTTGCTGATCTGCACATCCATGGTGGTGCCGTCCACGGTAACAGGGGTCTGTGCCGTGGTGGTGGTGGTCAGCTTTGCAGCGATCTGCTGGTACACCTGCGCAACGGTCAGGCCGTTGGCGCGTACCTTGTCGCGGTCCACCTGCAGGATGATGGTGGAATCGCCCGCACCCAGACCGTTGGTGGCGTTCTGGAAGCCCTCGGTGTTGTTCACGATGTCTACCACCTTCTCGGACAGGGCGGTCAGGGTCTCGGCGTCAGTGCCGTAGATCTTGATGGTCAGGCCGGTGGACAGCTGACTGGTCAGGTCATCGGTCATGCCGTACTGCTGGACGGTGGCGGTGCAATCCGCCACCCCGGCCACAGCGTCCTCCATGGCCTTGCAGGCGGCGTCGATCTTGGAAGAGGAAAGCTCCTCGTTGAGCTTGACGTTGATCTTATACTTGCCGTAGCCGTTGGCGGCGTTCAGCAGGTCGGTGATGGTGGAGGGCAGGCCGAGGTTGGAAACATCCATGCCCGCCACAGTGTTGTCGGGGGTAATGCCTACCTCCTCCACGCCGTCCACAGCCATCACAGCCTGTACCACCTTACCGGCCACATCGTAGGACTCGTCCTTCGAGAGGGTATCGGTGGTGGAAAGGGTGATCATGGCCTCGTTGCTGGTGCTGGTGGGCAGCAGCACGATGCCCATGGAGACCACCCGCCAGCAGCAGAACACCAGCAGCAGCACGGCGGCTGCCAGCGGCACAAAGCGCTTCTGCAAAGCCTTTTCCAGACTGCGGCCGTAGGCGTTCTGGATCTTATCGAACCATGCCAGCTTTTTGGGCTGGGCATTCTTCAGCACGGTAGCCGAGGCGGCGGGCACCACGGTCAGTGCCACGATGAGGGAAGCCATCAGGCAGTAGCCGATGCACAGGGACATGGGGCCCATCAGGCTGCGGATGAGGCTGGCAGAGAACACTGCCGGCAGGAACACGCACACCGAGGTAAGGGTAGAGGCCACGACCGACATACCCACCTGACGTGCACCCTGCACCGCCGCACGGGCGGCGGGCACGCCGCGGCCGCGCAGACGGTAGATGTTCTCGATGACAACAACAGAGTTATCCACCAGCATACCGATGCCCAGCGACAGGCCTGCCAGCGTCATGACGTTCAGGTCAAGACCCGTGAAGTACATCAGCACCACGGCAAACAGCACCGACAGGGGGATACTGACGCCGACCACCAGCGTGGGCTTGACGTCCTTCAGGAAGATGGCCAGCACGACGATGGCCAGTGCGGCACCCACCAGCATACTGGTGAGGATGCTCTTGATGAGGATGCTGATGTAGTTGCCCTGATTGGACAGCACCACAACGTGCAGACCCTCGTACTGGGCTTCCAGCTCCTTGAAAGCGTCCAGACAGTTGGCAGATACGTCACCTGCGCTGGAACTGTCGTCCTTGTAAATTTTCAGCACCGAAGCCTGCTCGCCGTTCAGGCGGGTGTAGCTGTCGGCGGCGTTGTCGATGATCTCCACGTCTGCCACATCGGAAAGGCGCACGTCGCCGTAGCCCTCCACATGGAGCAGCAGTGCACCGCGGATATCCTCCACGCTGTCGTATTCCTCACCCACCTTCAGCAGCCACGACTCGCCGCTTTCGTCCTTGACGTAACCGGCGGGCATGGAGAAGTTCTGGGCGTAGATGAGGGTGGCAAGGGTCTTGATATCCAGCTGCTTGGCCACATCGGCGCTGGCAAGGGCTTTTTCCCTGGCGGCCTCATACTGGAGCTTTGCCTCGCTGAGCTGCTTTTCGTACTCGTTCAGCATCTCACGGGCATCCGTAAACTGCATATAGGCAACCAGCTGCTGCTGGGTAAAGTTGCCCAGCGCCTTGGAGAACTCTGCCATCATGCCGGGCACATTGTCCATGGCTTTGATGGTGTCCTCCAGCGTCTTGTAGATGACGTTCAGGCTGTCCTGCAGCTGCAGCTCGTCTGCAAGGTCTGCTGCGCCCTCGCCCTGCGTGCCGGTCTCGGTGTTGATGCGGTTCTGCAGGGTCTGCAAAGCAGAGGAAAGCTTATCCGTGATATCGCGCAGCTCGGACACGATCTCGATGAGGGAATCGATATCCCGCATACCGGTGCTGTTGAACTTGTCCAGCACCCGCTGCAAACCGGCCTGCACCTCGATCAGTGCCTGCTGCACCTCGGGCTCCTTGACCACGGCGATCAGGTTGTTGACGCTTTGCAGCAGCGCCTCGGCCTGCTTGCGCACCACCTCTACGGCGTCGCCGACCTCAGAGCTCAGGGTGCCCATGACAGTGTTGGACACGGTATTGCCGAAGTTTTTGTACTGCTTATCGTATTCCGCGCGGCCGGCCTTGATCTTGGCCTCGGCCTCCTCCAGCTGGGCGTGTGCTGCTTCCAGCTGAGTGTCGATGAGCTCCATCAGCTTTTCGTTGATGGCGTCCACCTTTTCCTGATTCAGCTGCACCTGCACCAGCTGCTCCACAAGGCCGCTGGAGGATACGCTGGACACGCCGCCCTTGCGCTGGACGTAGGGAGTCATGGTGTTCTTGATAAAATCAGAAAGGTCGTACACCGAACTGCCCTCGCGGCTGACAGCCACGGTCATAAAGGCGTTCATGTTCATGCTGTACTGTATCACAGAGGGAGTCAGCACCGTCTCCGGCAGGTCGCTCTTGGCCTGATCCAGCTTGTTGGACACCTGCACCAGTGCGCTGTCCATATCCGTGTCATCCACGAACTGCATCAGCAGCAGGCTGTAGTTTTCAGCCGAGGTGGCGGTGATCTTTGAAACACCCGGCACCGTAAGCGCGTTTTGCAGCACGTCCGAGACCTCGGTCTCCACACGCTCCGGGCTGGCACCGGGATACACGGTGACCACCATCAGATACGGTGTGCTGACATTCGGCAGCAGGTTTGTTTTCATCTTGGTGATCGACACAAAGCCGAGCATCAGCACCATGATGACTGCAACCAGCACCGTAAATGGTTTTTTGACACTGAATTTTTCCATCTTCTCCTACCGTTTCTCTGCAGCACCGCCCGGCGCAACAGTTCCTCCCTCTTTGGGGGCAATGGGTTCCTAACATTCCTATTATACACGCAAGGCGTGCGCTTTCAATAGAGGTGCGGCGAATCTTTTGCGAAAGTTCTGTCAAAATCTGCGAAACGCACAACTTTGCCGCCCCAAAACCGGCATTCTGTCCGCTTTCCTCCCCTCTGCCGCCGGACAAAATTTCGACACCTTTTCCGTACTGCATACGGTTGAGCAGGGGGAATCATTGCAGGGGAGGGAAAAATTTAGGGGATATAAAGACTTTTCTTTTTGCATAGAAATGTGCTTTTGATTATGGTATACTAACAGCAGACTGAAAAAGCTGCCCCTTGCGGGGCTTATCCGATACAAAAACGAGGAACACTATGAAAAAAGTCATTTCGGTCCGTTTCAAGGAAAACGGCAAAAGCTATTATTTTGATCCCGGTGATGCTGTCATCCACACCGGGGAATACGTTATTGTGGAGACTGCCCGCGGCGTGGAGTGCGGCGAGGTGGTGCAGGGCGTGCTGGAGCTGGCGGATGCCGCCGTACCCAAGGCGCTGAAACCCATCACCCGCATGGCCGACAGCGTGGATATCCGCCGGATGCGCCAGAACCGCGAGGACGAAAAGCGCGCCTACCACACCTGTCAGGAGTGCATCGCCCGCCACGGGCTGGAGATGAAGCTGGTGGAAGCCGAGTACACGCTGGACCGCTCCAAGATCATGTTCTACTTTACCGCCGACGGGCGGGTGGACTTCCGGGAGCTGGTCAAGGATCTGGCCGGCATCTTCCACACCCGCATCGAGCTGCGCCAGATCGGCGTGCGCGACGAAAGCAAGATGATCGGCGGTCTGGGCATCTGCGGCCAGCCCTTCTGCTGCAGCCGCTTTTTGAAGGATTTCCAGCCCGTTTCCATCAAGATGGCCAAGGAGCAGGGCCTTTCGCTGAACCCCACCAAGATCAGCGGTGCCTGCGGCCGTCTGATGTGCTGCCTTGCCTACGAGGAGAGCGCCTACGAGTACCTGAACAGCATCATGCCCATGGTGGGCAGCACGGTGCGCACCCCGGACGGTCTGGGCACCGTGCTGGAGGTGAACCCGGTGTCCGGCTACCTGCGGGTGCGCTGCGGCACCGAGAGCCTTGCGCCCCGGTACTACAAGGTGGGTGTGTGCGAGTATGTGAGCGGCGGCAAGCGCCCGCCCCGCCGTCCCGACCCGGACGATGATTACTCCGGCGTGCGCAACCCCGCCCCGGTGGTGGCAAGCTCCGACGACGAAAAGCGCCCCGCCTGCCCCCGCCGCCGCGCAAGCGAAAAGGAATGAGTGTCCGGGCAGTTAGTATTATAAAACTAACCATACTTCGTGATTTTCGCTAAAAATCTCCGGCAATTTTGGCTATAAGTTAGGCCGTGCTTTTGTGCAACCCCACAAAATATTTTATTTTGTTGTTGTGGCAGCACGGTTAGTCTTGCCTTTTCCGGCCTGCTTTGTTAGAATGCAGACAAGGATACAAATTCCGGGGGCGTGCGTGGCCGTGCCAAGGTACGTTTCTTCATAATTACATCGGCACGGGATAAAAAAGGAGAGTTTATTATGGCACACAAGGTTTCTGACGCATGTGTTGGCTGCGGCGCTTGCGAGGGCGCTTGCCCGGTTGGCGCTATCACCATCGAGAACGGCGCTGCAGTTGTGAACGCTGATTCCTGCATCGATTGCGGTGCTTGCGAGGGTGCTTGCCCCACTGGTGCAATCGCTGCTGAATAATCAGTAGTTTTTGCTGAAAACGCATCAAAAAGGACTGCTGCACACCTGTGCAGCAGTCCTTTTTTGTGGTATCATAAAGTAAATTCATGAAAAACGCAGTTCGGCGCGTCCGCAGACGCGCCGAACTGCTGAATCAAAAACATTTTTCCGCTGCACATGGCCAAAGCACACGCGGCGGCCATTCCTGATCGTCCACCGCAAAAGAGGCACTGCACAAAATGCTGCGCAGCCGACCCCCCCTTTTTGTTTCATGCACAAATTCCGCAGGAAAATACCCTGCATTTTTTGGAAGGGAAACGACACACTGTCTATGGAACATTCTACGGAAGTTTTGTATAATAGAACTATGGTCTACTGCACCCCGGAGCACCGGTTCGGCTCGGACGCGCTGCTGCTGGCACGCTTCTGTGAGCCAAAGCGCAGTCAGAAAGCCGCAGACCTGTGCTCCGGCTGCGGCATCGTGGCGCTGGAATGGCACGACCGGGGGCATCGCGGCCCCTGCACCGCGCTGGAGCTGCAGCCCGAGGGCAGCGCTCTGCTGGCGGCAGCGGTGGAAGAGCAGCAGCTTACCCACATCACCCCCGCCTGTGCCGACCTGCGCACATGGCGGCAGGACGAAGGACAATTTGACGTGTGCGCGTGTAATCCCCCTTATTTCACCGAGGGGCCGCAAAGTAAAAACGCCGCCCACGCCCTTGCCCGGCACGAAAACACCTGCACCTTGGAGGATGTCTGTGCCTGCGGCTTCCGTCTTTTGAAGGACGGCGGGCGGCTGGCGCTGTGCCACCGCCCCGAGCGGCTGGCCGAGGTGCTGGCTGTGCTGCGCGCCCATCGGCTGGAACCCAAGCGGCTGGCCTTTGTAAAGAACGCCCCGGAAAACGCTCCGTGGCTGTTCCTTGTGGAAGCCCAGAAGAACCGCAGGACCGGCCTGCGGGTGGAGCCGGACGTGCTCATCCGCGCCGGAGCGGCGCTGTACGGACGATAAATTCAGGAGGTAATTATGGCAGGAACTCTCTACATCGTGGCGACCCCCATCGGCAATCTGGAGGATATGCCGCCCCGGGTGGCTGCCACCTTTGGCGCGGCCGACTTTATTGCCGCCGAGGACACCCGTGTGACCATGAAGCTGCTGAATTATCTGGGGCTGAAAAAGCCCATGGTCAGCTACTACGAGCACGCCTTGCAGAAGGGCGAAGCCATTTTGCAGCGCATTGAGGCAGGGGAGAGCTGCGCCTTGTGCAGTGACGCCGGCATGCCCTGCGTGTCCGACCCGGGCGAGGTCATTGTGCGGGACGCGCTGGCGCGGGGCATCAAGGTGGTGCCCATCCCGGCCGCTTCTGCCTGCGTCACCGCGCTGGCAGTCTCCGGGCAGGACACCTCCCGCTGGGTGTTCGAGGGCTTTCTGCCAGTGAACCGCAAACAGAAAAAGGAGCGTCTGGCCGAGCTTTTGCAGGAAAAGCGCACCGTCATCTTTTACGAAGCGCCCCACAAGCTGCGCACCACGCTGGACGATCTGACCGCCGCCTTTGGTGCAGACCGCAGCATTACCCTGTGCCGGGAGCTGACCAAGCTCCACGAGGAGATCTGGAAAACTACCCTGGGCGAAGCCGTGGAGCACTACCGCGCCGCCGAGCCCCGGGGCGAGTATGTGCTGGTGATGGCGGGTGCGCCCGCCGGTGCCGCCGAGGAAGAGGAGCTGACCCTGGAACAGGCGGCGCAGCGCGCTTTTGCGCTGACCATTGAGGGCTTCAGCGCTTCTGCCGCCGCCAAGGCTGCTGCGCAGGGCACAGCCTATTCCAAGAGCGAAGTGTACAAGCAGCTGCTGCTGTTGCAGCAGACTGCCGAATGAGTATAGAGGAGGATATTTTTCCGTGACAAAACTACTGGTCCTGAGCGACAGCCACGGCGCGCGTGACGCCATTAAGCGCATTTTGAACAAAGAGCAGAACAACGTGGATGCTGTGATCTTTTTGGGGGACGGCCTGCGGGATCTGGAGCAGGCGCTGGCCTTTTTCCCCCATCTGCGGGTGTATTCCGTGGCCGGCAACTGTGATTACGGTGCGCTGGAGCCGCTGGACGGCTTGGCGGGCTTCGATCAGACGGTGGTTTTCTATACACACGGCCATATGTACGGTGTAAAATACGATCTGGATACACTGGCAGATGCTGCCGCCGCCCGGGGCGCCGAGGTGGCACTGTTCGGCCACTCCCATATTCCCCACGCAGAGCAGCGGGGCAATGTATTTTTGTTCAACCCCGGCTCCTGCGGGCGCTGCTACACCGGCCCGGACACCTACGGTCTGCTGACGCTGGAAAACGGCGCAGTGACCGCCTATGAGCATAAAGAGGTACCCAAGCAATGAGCATCAACGAGGTGCGCTATCTGCCGGAATGCGGCAGCACCAACGCCTATGTAAAAGAACATTTTGAGGAGTTCGGCCCCGTTGCGGCGGTATATACCGAAAACCAGACCGCCGGGCGCGGGCGGCTTGGCCGCAGCTGGGTAAACGCCGAGGGCAAGGCGCTGTACTACACGGTGGCCATCAAGGAGCCGCTAGCACAGCCTGCCACCCTGCCGCTGCTGGCAAGCCTTGCGGTGCGCCGCCAGCTGCAGCTGCGCTACGGCGTGGACTGCCAGATCAAGTGGCCCAACGACCTTTTGCTGAACGGCAAAAAGATCGTGGGCATCCTGTGCGAGAGCGTAAGCTACGGCTACCAGCAGCAGGGGCGCGGTATCCTGTGCGGCATCGGCATCAACCTTGCCCAGCCCCAGAGCTATTTTGACGCCGCCGACCTGCCCCACGGCACCTCGCTGGCCTTGCAGGGCGCTGTGGTGGATCTTTCCACCGACCCCGCATGGCTGGCAGAGGGGCTGACCGATTTTGGCTTTGACCGCAACCTGTACACCTTTGCCCGGGACGGCTTTGCGCCCTTCCGGGAGGAATACAAAGCCGCCTGCATCAATCTGGGCCGCCGGGTCACCTTTGACCTGCCGGACGGCAGTCAAGGCGCAGGCGAGGCCGTGGACGTGGACGCCGAGGGGCGTTTAGTGGTGCGCACCGATGCCGGGGAGCAGCACGTTTTCACCGGGGAAGTGTCGGTGCACGGCATCTACGGAGCAGTGTAATTGATAAAAGCGCCTGTCCGGCTTCGCCGGACAGGCGCTTTACGCTTCTTATCTTCTCCGTTTCATCTGGCGGCGGCGCTGGTTAAGGGTCAGCCCGCCGCCGCAGCGCAGGGTGACAAAGCCCAGTGCGCACAGAATCAAAATCAGGGCGCAGAGCAGCAGCAGGGTGGCCTTAATGTCGGTGCGGAAATCCGACACATACTCCCGATGGGTCACAAGGTCTACCTGTCCCACCTCGTAGCCATCCAGATAGACGGTGGCGGTGCCCAGCTTCTGCCCCTCCTTGACGGTAGCAGAGACGCTCTCAGGCAGGTCGAAGGAATAGCTCACCTTATCGTCGCTGTGGCCGTAGCCGCTGACCGGGGCGGCGGCGTACAGCTCCACAGCCGGCTCGGTGCGGCACTTGGTCAGGTCTACGGTGGTCAGCACGGTCTTGGTATCCACCAGCGGACGGTCGGCAAAGCTGGCAAAGGCCCAGTCAAACAGGTCGTCACACGCGGTAAACAGGTGATCCGGCGTGTCGCAGCCAAGGATCACCAGCCCGTAGTTGTGGCCGTCCTGCTGGGCAAAGGCCACGATGCAGCGGCCTGCCAGCGTGGTAAAGCCGCCCTTGACCCACTTGACATACTCCCGGTAGTTGGTGCTTTCGCTGTTCATCAGGCTGTTGGAGCTGCTGATGGTGTACTCGGCCTTGCGCAGATTGGTGGCCGGCATCACATAGCTGGCGGTGCCCGCCACCTGTGCAAAGGTCTGGTTCTCCGCGCAGGCGGCGGCGATCTTTGCCAGATCCTGCGCGGTGGACACGTTGCCGTAATCAAACAGGCCGTGGGCACAGGTAAAGTTCGTGCCGGTGCAGCCCAGCTCTGCCGCTTTGGCGTTCATCTGCTGCACAAAACCCACCACGCTGCCCCCCACGTCCCACGCAATGACGCTGGCGGCGTCGTTGGCGCTGACGATGAGCATAGCGTTCAGCAGGTCGATGCGGCGCACGGTCTCGCCGATGCGCAGCCCCATGGTGGTGCCGTTGGCGTTCTGGATATCCTTGAACTCCTGCGTCAGGTCGGTGGGCACGGTCACTTCACCGTTCAGATCCTTGCCGCTTTCCACCAGCAGCAGGGCGGTCATCAGCTTGGTAAGGCTTGCCACATATTTTTGCTGGTCGGCGTTCTGACTCAGGATGGTCTTGCCGGTGTCCGCGTTGAACAGATACACTGCCTCGGTCTCTGTTGCAGTCTGGACGGGCATGGGGTATACTGCAAATACCGGCAGCACTGCCGAAAGAGCCACTGCCAATGTGAGCACCAGCGCCGCCAACCGGCGGCAGAACGTGTTGTGAAGCATGAAGGTACCCCCTTGAATCCCGCTCCGGCAAAACCGGCGCGCACATTTTTGTTCCTTACTTATAAGAATACCATAAAAGAACCAAAAGAGAAAGGTGGTTTTTAACAATGTTCTTATCCTTTTGTGGAAAAACGCCCCGCGATGAGGGCGCAGCTTTTGTAGCCCCCAGCGCTACCGTGCAGGGAGATGTGGTTTTAAAGCCCGGCTCCACCGTCTGGTACGGCGCGGTGCTGCGCGGGGATGACGGCACCCTGACCATCGGCAAAAACAGCAATGTACAGGATAACGCGGTGCTGCACTGCGACATCGGCGGCTGCGTGACCCTTGGCGAAAACGTCACGGTAGGGCACTGCGCACTGGTGCACGGCTGCACCGTAGGGGACGGCAGTTTAATCGGGATGCACGCCACATTGCTGAACCATTGCGTGGTGGGCAAAAACTGCTCATCGGGGCAGGGGCGCTTGTGCCGGAAGGCATGGTCATCCCGGACAATTCCGTGGCGGTGGGCGTGCCCGCCCGGGTCATCAAGCAGGTGAGCCCCGCGCAGGTCGAAGCCAACCTGCACAACGCCGCGCACTATGTGGAGCACGGAAAACTGCACGCAGAGCAGATGAAAAACGGGTGAGGGCTTCTCAAACGTTTCATTTTGTATTTTTTTCGCACTGCGGTACAAAGTTTCAAGAACTTTCTTGAATTTTCACAGAAATGTAATGACTTTTTTCGTAAAATCGGGTATACTGTATCTTGCAGGGACAGTGGGGCCGCAACCACTTCCCCGCACATGATTCCTCCTCACACCAAAGCAATACCCCAAACAAGAAACCCCTCCGGTGTACCGCAAGCGCCGGAGGGGTTTGTCTTGTTGTTTCGTTATTTTTAAAGGGTGCGCAGCTTTGCCGCGAACACTGAAAGCACCACCTTGGGGTTCACCTGTGCGCCCAGCCGCTGCAATGCGGCGTCTGCCAGACGCACCGCCTGCCGTGCCTGTGTGCCCTGCACCGGGGCGCGGGGGCTGCTGCGCAGACCTGCCGCTGCCACGGCGCGGAAATCGGTCAGCAGAGCAGCGGCCGCCGCCTTGTCCTTTTCGTAGGCGGCAAGCAGCACGGCGGCGGTGTAGCTATCCCGGGCGGCAGCGGCGCGGGCAAGCTCCAGCGCCTTTTCCACCTGTGCGGCGCGGGCTTCGTCCCGGGCGACCGCCAGCACCGTGCCGATATGACCATCGAACAGCTCACTGTACAGTGCAGCTGTTTTTTTGTCCACTCCCTGCGCCGCGCAGTAGCGGGTGCAGTCGGCGGGGGACACCGGTGCCACCGCAAAGCTGACGCAGCGGCTGCGGATGGTGGGCAGCACGCTGGCCAGCGAATCCGCCGTAAGCAGGAACAGCACCCCCTCCGGGGGCTCTTCCATGACCTTGAGCAGAGCGTTGGCGGATTCCTCGTTCATCCGCTCCACATGGTACAAAAGCACCGCGCGCCCCTCGGCGGAGAGGCTGGTGTTGAAAATTTCGCTGCGCATGGCGGTGACCTGACCCACCAGATACTTTCCGCCGCTGCCCATGCCGGACACCGAGATGGCTTCCCGCACGATGCCGGTCTCCACCGTGCCGCTGTCGCGCTTACCGGCCTTTGCCACGGCGCGGCAGCACTCGCCCCGCAAAAGGGCTTCGGCGGCGGCACCGCCGGCGGGGTAGAGGTAGTCGGCGGCGATGCAGCGGGCGGCAAAGCCGGTGCCAAGCCCTGCTTCGCCCACCAGCAAAACGCTATGGGTCAGCCGCCGGGTGGCCAGCATCTGCTGCACGCTGGTTTTCAGTTCTGCGTTGCCTTCCATGCGGTCCAGCATCATGATGGGAGTACTCCTTTTGTGAAACGGTAAGACGATTTAAAATGGCTTCCGCTACGCTCTAGCCATGTTCAGCGGAAAGATTATTTTATATTTCGCAATTCTGGAAAATCTGCGGATTTTCCAGAATTGCCTTTTCACGGGAGGAGTCATAACCGAAAGCGGAAGCTGCCGCGCTGGTTTCCTGTGGAAACATTCACGCGGCGGAATTAACGTTCTGCCCGCAAGCACAAGCCTTTCCTCCACGACCCCCGCCCATGAAAATGGGGTCCAGAAACACCCGCAGGCGTTTCTGGACCCCAAAATCAAAAATATAATTTCCTTAGCTTATGCGCAAAGCAACGCGGAGCGCATTCAAATCGTCCCACACAGCAGGAGTCTGCCTTTTGTTTTACCCCTTCATTGGCACAAAGCCCACAAGGTCTTTTACTACCTCGCCGCCGATGATTCAGGCCGGCCACCGAGGGTTACAAAGGCTTGGAGCCCGGCACCGAGCGGCGCTGGGTGCACTTGCGCTGGGTGCCCGGAGGG